>Ga0209420_1000095_pt1 | contig 56659 bp, 95 predicted proteins | sample BlaSpr_A8_OM1_O1_FD_187972 | JGI IMG/M metagenome (GOLD analysis project Ga0209420, IMG submission 187972) | Forest soil microbial communities from Thunder Bay, Ontario, Canada - Black Spruce, Ontario site 2_A8_OM1_O1 (SPAdes) (version 2) | ecosystem: Environmental > Terrestrial > Soil > Boreal... | reverse complement strand
TGCGTCGATTGAGCGACGCGGTAGCGAGGCGTGCGTTCGCGCATAGCTCGAGTGAGCTGTCCTCCTGCGACCAACTCGGCGAGCTTGCGGTGGACGATGTTGGGGCTCACGCCTGGCATCTGCCGGCAGATCTGTCGCGCGGTCGGCCAGTCCCCGCCGGGCTCGCGTGCGGCGGCCTCAACAGCGTCGAGGACGGCTGAGTCTTGGACCGTCATCGGCTTTCGTCTTCGTACTCGCCTGCGCCGCGGAAGGCGCAGCGCGTGAGCACGTCAGCGTCGGAGTAGGTCTCTCGTGCCAACGGGCGCGCCTCGTCGAAGGCTTGGATCGCTGACCGCCACTTCTCGAGCGTGTCGGCGTGCAGTTCCACGGTGATCTTGCGGGTGCTCGTCATCGCGGCACGCTGATGGGCTGTAGCGCGGCCCGGATCTCTCGCAGCTCGAACGCGATCGAGACGAGTGCGAGGGGCTGCACGAGCCGCTCCGCGACTTGCAGCTGGCGATCGGTCTCGGCTCGTTCTCCGAGTGTCACATAGTGCTCGAGCGCCCGCACGAGCTTGTCATGTGCGTCATCTGCGGTCATCGCTAGCGACGCCCCTGACCGAGGGCGCGGTCGAAGGCGGTGTCGATGTGCTCGCGCATGTCGGCCGCGAGCGCGTCGAGCGTCGCTCCGTAGTCGTCGACCGCAGCCGAGCTTGGTCGTTGGTCCTGCTCTCGGTAGCGCTGCACGACGGCGGGATCGATCAGTTCGTGGCCGAAGCGTTTGGCTTGGCGGATCTCGCTGGGGCGAATGCGGCGGCACATGGGGCGTGTCCTCCTTCGAGAGTGTTGATCGTGGCAGGCCGGGGCTCGGCGCCGCGGGCGCGTTTCCGCAGTTTGCGAAACCCCCCCGACACCCCCCCGGTGGGTCTCCGTAGTCGCTCGTTCCACTGCTCCACCCATTCTCTGTGTAGAGCTTGTAGTCATAGGGGTGTGGATCTTTGAGCCATTTCCGCATCTTCCGGCCACGGCGCTCGCAAACTGCGGATTGGCGTGCCATGGTAGATCCACAGATCGCTACCCGACCCCGAGGCTTGTGGCTGGCCGGTGCTCGTTGAGAAGGCGTTTCGCTAGACCGCGCAACGAGGGTGTCTCGTAGACCCGTGAGCATGCCTTATCGATCGTCCTCAGTCTCGTGCCGAACAGCGCGTAGACCTCAGTCTCGTCACCCTCATAACCCTGCTCGCCTACTTCCCGCACCACCCACATTGCGACGTGTCGAGCATCGACGGCTCGCCGCCCGCGCGCACGCGGATCGCTGATCTCGCTCACGGGGACGCCCGTCTCTCTCGCGACACTGGCGAGAATCTTGTCGCGCGCTTCGGTTAGGCTGGTTGCTGTCATCAGGACTACCCTTCCTGGTGGCCGGGCGTCCGCCTCAGAAACGGGCGCCCTTATTTCGTCTTCTCTCGCGATACTACTCCGACCCAGGCAAGATGTCAATTGCGTGCGCAACGACTCGATGTCGGTAGCCTGCAACGCATGGACCGAACGACCACACGAGTCACCTTGCAGCCCGAGCGAGTACACGAGCTCGAGCACAGCGTTCGCGCTATTTGGCGCGAGATACATTCGATCAAGGAGAACCAGATGTCAGAGCAGGAACAGGTCGGCGCGCTCGAAACCGCCGTCGCCAAAGTCGGCGAGGACCTCGCGACCACACGCAGCACCTTGCAGGACGAGCTCAACACCTTGCAGGCGCAGATCAACGCGGGCGAACAGCCAAACCTCGCCAACCTGACCGCGGCCGTGGCCACGCTGGACCCGGCTGTCGAGGCTCTCGCCGCGCTCAAGCCCGAAGCGGCGCCAGCCGAGCCGACCAGCGAAACCGTCTCCGTGCCGATCGCCGCGAACGGCGAAGGCAGCATCCAGATCCCGCACCCGGTGGCGCAGGTCACGATCACCACCCAGCCGGAAAGCGGCACGGCGTCGCTCACGGAAGTCGCGGAAGCCTCGCCGCCCGCGACCACGCTGACCATCGTCTCGGCCACGCCCGAGACGACCGAGAGCGTGGTCATCTCGATCGCGGCGTAGCAAACGTCTGGCGCTCGCCCGCGCCTCTTGATGGGGCGCGGGCGACTATCATCCGCCGCGCTGGCCGGTGTACTGGAGTGGCTCTGTCAGGTGACGGCACGGCAAAGCGGGACCCGCCTTCTACGCGCGTTCTTGGCCCCGCCGCCTTCTATCGGCTGATCCCCGCGAGCTGGGGGATATCGGACCTGGGGCTGAGAGCGCGCGCCACTTCCCCTACGCTGGGGTTCGTGACCCGTGGCGAAGCGATAGCCTGCACGCTCGCGCTACTTCTCGGCCTCATGGCGGCGGCGGCTGTCGTCTGGGGTGGCTTGTGGCTCGTCCACACCATCGAACGGCACGAGGAATGCGGGTACACGGGCGCCAGCGTCTGCCAAGGGTTGCGAGACAAATCATGGCACGGCTGTCACACCGGTGAAGGCTGCGGGCAGCCGCTACCAGGGAGGAAGCGATGAGCGAGACGACGAAGCTGGCGAGACGGTTGGTGCTTGAGGTCGAACTGCCCGAGATGAACGTGGACGACCTGCCAGAGATCATCCGCGACCACGGCAGTTCCGAGACGAGCGTCAGCGACGAAATCCTCAACTGCATCGGCGACGTGTCCAGCGGCCTGCTGATCGTTGAGGTGAGCGGCGAGAAGGGGGACGGCGACATCGTGACGGTGCCCGCGCTGATCCGATCCGCACGCATCGAGGATGAGCCGCCCGCGCCGCGGCGTCAATGGGGCGAGAATTTGGAGCGCCTCGCGGAGAAAATCGACCCCGATGACGAGGGCAAACTGCCGAACCTCTGGCTCGGGGCCGGCGACTGATGCGCGCGCGCCTGTCGATCTTCGCCGCCTTGGCGGCCATCACCGTGCTCGCGGGCTGCGGCGCGCACCCCTCGCGCCTTCCCTCCAGGCCCGCGAGTACGATCACGTTCTCTGAGCCGAGCGGCCCGAAGTGCGTCACCCGCGTGCCTCCGTCTGCCGGCGAATGCGTCCGCCAGGCGATGCAGGCCGAAGGCAAGCTCGGTCTCGTCTCGCCGCTCACGGCCACGGAGTCGCAGTGCGCTGACTGGTCGCAATGGCAAGGCTGGTATCCCCAGACGGCCGGCTTGCATTGCGTCATCATCCAGGCCGCGTTCGGGCTGAACCAAGAGCCCTCCCTCCGCGAACAGATCCGCGACGCACGCGACCACGGCCTCCCCTACGGCGTCTATGACTTCGGGGAGCCCGGCTTCTCCGGCGCCTCAGAGATGGCGTTCACGCACGAGCTCGTGCCTCACGCCCCGTTGGGCTACTGGTTCGACGCCGAGGTGGCCGGCGTGTTCTGGCGCTCCTGCGAGTTCACCAGCGAGGCTCAAGATCTCGGCATCCCGATCTTCGGCGTGTTCTCCTACCCCGGCGGGTATGCGGCCGGCGGCGGTGGGCATTGCGCGGGCTATCTATGGGCGAGCGAGTGGGGCGTCTCGGGGCCGTCGCCGTTCGGCGGCTACCCCGCGTCGGCAATCGTGCTGTGGCAATCCTGCGGCACCTGCTCACGGTTCGGCGTGACGACAGACCTCGACCAGAACCGGGGGCTGATCGAACTCAACGAGAAACCCCCCAAGCCAAAGCCGAAGCCCAAACCGCCAAGCCGTGGCCAGCTCAAGCGGCAGCTCCACAGCGACCTCGCGACGCGCACGACACTCCGCGCGCTCGAGGCCAAGCACGACTGCCGCAACCCACCCTTCCACCGTCCCCTACCCGACACGGCCGGCTACCGGCACGCCTGCTACGGCGTGTGGGTCCCGCAAGGCAGGAGCACGGACAAGCAGATCGTCGGCCTCGAACACGAGCTGAGGCGGGCGCCTGCCTGATGGGCAAGAGCACCCGCTGCATGCGGTGCGGCGCACTACGCCCTGAGTAGCGCCCGGGGAGGACGGCTCGTATACGAAGCGCGGCGCCTGCCTGGTCGTTTCCCACGGCGGGGCAGGCCCAGCTTCCCTTCGCAGCCGTGGTCCTCCGCTCGCCGCGCAGCCGCGATCCTACCCCCAAAGGAGCAGATGATGGCGTTCTTCACCGATCACTTCGTCCACTTCTTCTTCTTCGGCCCAGGCCAGCCCGTCTGGTATGAGCGTGCAGTCTGGGGCAACGTAGTAGCCGTCATCCCGCTTGCGTTGCTGGCAGGCGCGGGATGGCTGTGGCACAAGGGCGCCGTCGAAGAGATGCACCGCAAGCTCGACGCGGCGGCCAAGCGCGCTGATGTCCACGCTGAGCACATGAAGCGAATCCTCGACGCGCTGGACCCCGACACGGACGGCGGGATCGCCGACGTCACGGCCGCTGTCGCTGATGTACGCGACCGCCTGGACGTCAGCACCCCAGGTGGCCTGACAGACGTACTCGCTGCAGTGAAGGCGATCTCGCCACTGCCCGGCTCAGCCCGGACCTACAGGACGTGACAGATGGCGAAGCCAAACGGAAACGACGAGCGTGACACGGAGTTCGGCTACGGCCGCACCCAACCAGAGTTCTCGCTCGGCGAACGGATGGCCACGATGGAGGCCACGCTGAAGGCGCTCGTTGAGAGCGTGACCGAGGCGCAGAAGGCTCAGGGAGAGTTGTTCGTCGAGAAGATCGCCTCGGTGCGTCAGGAGATGGGCACGAAAGACACGGCGCAGAAAGAGGCGACCACGAAGGCCGAGAAATCAGCGGCAGACACCGCGTCGGCGCTGGCGACTGAACTGAAATCGTCGCGTGAGACGACCGACGCGCGGCTCGGCGCGATCGAGCGGGGCGGCGCTGGCGTCGGCGGCGAGAAGCTTGGCACCAGCGAACTGCTTGAGCGCGAACGCCTCACGCGCGCTGAGCGAGCGGTGGCACGAGCCAATCAGGTGTCGCTGGGCATAGCGGCGATCGCGGCACTGGCATTCCTCCGAGCGGCGGGCGTCATCTGATGCTCGCGACCGTGGAACTCGGTGTCTGGATCGTCGCGGCCTCAACCCTGCTCGCGGCCATCATCGGCGCGACAGGCGCAGTCATCGCAGCGTTGATCGCCCACGAGAACCGGCGGAAACTGAGGGCACGGGCACGATCGGTGAGCAGATCGAGGGCTTGAAGCGCGAGTAGACTGCGGCCCATGACCACAACCAAAGGAGACTGACGTGCCTCTCTCAAGTATCGAGGCCGCACTCGCGGCGCTCATCGTCGGTATCGGCAACGCCGTCGTCGCCCTCGGAGTGATCGGGGTCGAACAGGCGACGACCCTGGAGTCCACGATCGTCGGCGTGATCGCCGGGATCTTCGTGCTCGCCAACGCAGTGATCCACTCGGGGGTCTCGCGAGCGACGAGCAAGGACGCCTCTCGCTAGCGTAAAATAGGAAGAAAGCGCTCCCGCGCTGAGCCATCAGCCGGGAGCATGGTCCACACGATTGGAGCGTGCAGGCATGGCGAAGGGTACTTGCAGCGTCGAGGGATGTGAGCGGGACGCCGACGCGCGCGGCTGGTGCCCCATGCACTACGCGCGATGGAAGCGTAATGGCGACCCGCTGCTGCTGGCATCGCCACTATCTGTGTCGGATCTATTCTGGCGCAAGGTCGATACGAACGGCCCGATCCCCGAGCAACGCCCTGACTTGGGGCCATGCTGGCCCTGGACCGCAGGGAGCGACCGCAAAGGTTACGGGCGTGTACTCCGACGCCATGGCCGCAGCGCGCTAGCCCACCGCTTCGCCTACGAAGAGATGGTTGGGACGGTCCCCGACGGACGCGAGCTGGACCATCTTTGCTTCAACCGGCTCTGCTGTAATCCGGCGCACCTCGAGCCCGTGACACACGAGGAGAACCTACGGCGCGGGGACATGGGCTGGCGCAGCGAGCAGACCCACTGCAAGCACGGCCACGAGTTCACGCCGGAGAACACCTACCTTCGCATCGGCAAGCGCCATTGCCGCACCTGCCGCCGCGAACATGCGAAAGCAAGGAGACCGTGATGCCCTACAAGACCGGCCGCAAGCCCGCTGTCCGACCGGCGGCACTCAAGGATCTGAGCGTCTACGCCACGGGGCCGCTCCCGACGCCGCCGCCGACCCGTGAAGTTCCGAAGGCGAGCTACGCGATCGACGGCAATGATCGGTACGGCGACTGCACGATGGCTGGAGTCGCTCACCTGATCACCGCCTGGGACACGGAGATGTCGCTCACGAAGTACTTCCCGGTGCCCAACGAAGCCGAAGTGCTCGCCGAGTGGCGCAGCCTGAACGGCGACACCGAAGAAGGACTCGTTGAGGCCGACGTGCTCAAGGCGTGGCACACAACCGGCCTATTCGGCGAGAAGATCGCGGGCTACGCGCCCGTCTCGACGACGAGCCTGCTTGAGTGGCATCAGGCGGTCGCGTTCTACGGCGGCTTGTACCTCGGGATCTACTGCCCCGAATCAGCGCAGCGCGCTTTCCAGCGTCAGCTCCAGACGGGCGAGACGGTGCCGTGGGTCTACGAAGGGGAACAGACCGAAGACGGGCACTGTGTCGTCGCACTCGGCTACGGCCCCAACGGCGGCTTGCACTGCGCGACGTGGGGAGGCATCGCGGTGCTCGAGGCCAGCTTCCTCGCTCACTATCTTGAGGAGGCGTGGGTCATCCTGCCCGAGCAGATGGTGCAGGCACGCGGCGACTCGCTCGGCCTGGACCTCGCGGCATTGCAAGCGGACCTCGCTCGGGTCTGATACCTCTCCCCTACCCAGGCAGGCTGCTCGCCGCTGACCTGCGCCGATGCAAGGCGCCTCCGGTTCGCCGAGCGCCCGCGCCTAAGCCTGCATGGCGCTATGCGTCTCCGGGCGCAAGCGTAAGATCCCGGCTGACCCTCTCCGGTCCCTCATGAGCGCCCCGCCATTGGCTTCGGCCGGCGGGGCGTTCGTCGTTAAGGGCGCTGGTAGGCTGAGCCATATGAATGGCCGCACTCCGATCGAGGCTGTGATCGCCTATCGCAAGGGTGCCACGCCATGGTGCTGCCCGATGTGCGGCTGCGAGTGGACGATGCCGCGCTGGCGCGTCCTCGTCTGCCCCAACCAACGCTGCCGGTTCACCTTCCCGCTGCCCTGAGCGCGTCGTTCCTCCACAGCCCGCAACACCAGCAGTAGCTCGGCAGTGACCTGACCGCTCCGCATCATCGTCTCCATGCACTGGGTATCGACGGGACGGGCCGATGCCTTGAGGTGTGGCTATCGTGGTGGACACTCAAGGGTGCACCCGTTGGACGAGCCTCATCTGGCGAGAGCTGGGTGGGGCTCTTTTTTCGTTCCATCGTGCGGACTCGCGGGGTTGACACGCCGCCGCAGGCGCGGATACGGTCGGCGTCCGCCCATCGGGCGAAGACACAGCGCGTTGCGCGTGTGCCCGGCCTCGGCCTAACGCTGGGGCTTTCCGAGAAGGAGGTCCGGTTGGATTCCCACACTCGTCTCCCTGATCGCGATGCTGGCGCCGTTCAGCCAGCCGACGCACGAACCAGCAAGGTCGCCTGCCTCATGTGCGGCGTCGAAGGCCATCCAGCGAACATGTGCCAGATCGCCGAGAGCATCGACGGCGACTGCTGCGAGTACTACTGCCAAGACTGTCGCTGGGGCCTATAGGCGAAGGCGTAGCGTCTTCGACGCCTTCAACCTCTGTGTGGCTAACCACGAGGCCGGAGAACCCGGCTCCGAGTCAGCGAGCACCGTAGACTGGCACATCGTAGATCCGCCCTATGAAGGCGCCTACCAATGGATGCCTTCAACCTGGGACGCCGCTGGCGGGGGCCGCTACGGCTCGGCGTCCTCAGCGAGCCCCGAGCATCAGACGATCATCTTTGACTATTGGGAGGCGCGAGATCCGGGGGCGTGGCCGGAGTCGGTCCCGGCATGCGGCGGCTAGAACCCGCAAATAGCATCATAGTCTTGACGTTCAGGTCTTGCATGGTGCCGACGGGGTGCCTATGATGAGTGCCATGGATACCCTGATCTACGAGGGCACCTTGACCGGCGTCGTGTGCTGGTGCGGGACACACCACGCCGTGCCCTCGGAGCTTGCCAAGTTCCAGGCTCAACAGCACCGGGACGGCCGCGCGCAGACGAGGATCTACTGTCCGCACGGGCACGCGCACGTCAGGGCTGGCGAGGGCGCTGCGGCTAAGCTGGAGCGCGATCTGGCAGATGAGCGCGAGTACGCAGCACGCCTACTTGCCGAACGCGAACAGGCCGACGCCTCCGCCCGCGCATACAGGGGTGTCGCGACGAAGGCACGCAAGCGTGCCGCAGCGGCGCTCTGCCCATGCTGCGGACGGTCGTTCGTGCAGATCCGTCGGCACATGGCGAGCAAGCATCCCGGCTATCTCGCAGAGCACGGCATCACCCCGGACCCCGACGCCGTCGCGTGAGCCGCCGCACGCGCACGCCGCTCGCAGAAGCAATGTACGAGATCGGCAGCGGCAGGCAGATCGCTGATGCGTGCGGCGTGAGCCAGAGCATGGTTTCCAGGTGGAAGACCGGGAAGCAAAGAGTGCCGCTCCGCCACCGCAAGACGATCGCCAAAACGCTCCGGGTGAGCATCAAGAGCCTCTGGCCTCCCGAGCCTAGGCCCCGCGCATGAGCCTCCTGCTTGCCATCGGCATCGGCATCGGCATCGTCCTCGTGCTAGCCGGGCTCCTCGCACTCGCGCTGGCTCGCGCTGCGAAGGACGATGACAAGTGAGCGACGAGCGGGTTGAGGTCAGCGTCGAGGACGCGCTCTCGCGGCTCGCTGTCATTGCGGACTACGACGACGGCAACGGGCCGCGGCCTTGCGTCCACACCTTCCGCCAGAGCGCAGCCGGCCTGCTCGGCGCGCATTGGGGACTCGACGCCATCCGGGCAGCGATGGAAAAGCATGGCGTCTCCGAGAGCGGGCCGTCGGCTAGCGGCATGCACCACGGCCTCGTGGTTATCGACGAGACGAGTCCCGTATTCCTTGAAACGAAGGTCGCCTGATGCCCCCGCTCCAAGACCACGACGGACCAGCGAGCCTGACGGACGTGCTTCGAGACGGTTGGGGAGACGCTGACATCTACGGCGAGCCCGACGAGGACTGCACCACGAAGGAGATCCCTCTTCGAGCCCCCGACGGCAGCGTCGGCGCCTACGCACTCGTCGATGACGCCGACTTCGAGTGGCTCAACCAGTGGCGCTGGCGTCTGAGCACCAAAGGCTACGTTGTCAGAGGCGAGCGTCGCAACGGGCGGCTGTGCACGATCCCCATACACCGCCAGATCCTCCGCCTTGAGCCGGGCGACCCCCGTATGGGCGAGCATGAGGATCGCAATCCGCTCAACAACCGGCGCGAGAACTTGCGTATCGCCGAGCGCGGCGACGCCGACAACAAACAGAACGTCGGTACTCCCGCGAACAGCACCTCTGGGTTTCGCGGTGTGTCCTGGCACAAGCACAGGCGGAAGTGGGCAGCGCACGCGCAGCTCGCTGGCAAGAAGCACCACCTCGGCAACTACGACACGCCCGAGGAAGCCGACGCCGCAGCCAAAGCCTGGCGTGCAGAGCGGATGCCGTTCTCATCCGACGCTAAGGCCGCAAGGGCCGCACGGAGCACCTCGTGACGACGAACGGCAGAGCCCCGCGGCGAAGGGTTGGGCCACGCGCGGCGATCCGCGTGCTGGTGTCGTCGGGGAGCTACCTCTATGGCGCGGTCAACCGGGCTGAATTCGAGCGGGCCGTCGAGAACCGGACGGACTTTAGGCTTTGGAAACGAGACTGGGCAACCGGAGCATCTTCCGTTTGGACCGTACCCGGATCGCATGTGGACGCGTGGCAGTGGAAAACGCCAGCTGCCCCAGCGAGACGGAAGAAGGCCACCAAACCGAGAGTCACGAAGCCGCTCACCCAGAAACAGGCCGTTGACCTCTCCACCAATATCGAATTTCTCGACGAGAACGCACTCGCGATGCTGTGCCTCGCCGCCGGCGTGGACTCGATCGAGGCTTTGACCCAGGCCACTCTCCCGGCGTTTCGGGAGGCTTTGGCTGGGTACATGGAGCAGGTGGAGCGGGCATGAGCGACGGGTGGAAGCCACCGGCCGACCTTGATCCTGAGTGTCGCCTGCTCTGCGAAGCGATGAACGCGGTCCCTGGCATCCGCACTGTGGAGTCCTGTTCCGGGCACGGGGACACACCTTTTCGCGTGTACTTCCTCGCCGACTCACTCGACGCGCTGCCAGAGCTGCTTGCCGCAGTCGGTGTTCATGGCCGCAGCGCAGGAGTCGGAGTCGTGAGCGCCCCCGTCCAGAGCGAGCGGTGCTCCGAGACGCCCCCGGTCTCAGCCTTGGGGATACGTCGCCGTGTAGCTGTCGGCACCCGAGTGGAGTCGCGGAAGCGCAGCGTGTGCGATGGGGACGGCCACCGCCGGTGGGCGCGAGGCGTGGTCGTCGGGCATGATCCTGACCTGGACTTGCCGACCGTTCGGTGGGAGGGCGGCGTGCTTGAGGCCGTCGAGGACGACGAATTCGAGCCAGCCAGATGACCGACTGCGTTGAGTTTGCAGGCTGCCTCAGTAAGGATGGTTACGGCAAGGTGCACATCCATAAACGCGGTGTGCGCCTCGCGCATCGCGCCGCTTGGGAAGACGCGCATGGCAGCATCCCTCCGGGCTATGACGAGCATCTCGAACTCCTGACGCCCGCGGAGCATAAAGGTCTGCATCGCAAGACCCACTGCAAGCACGGGCACGAGATGACACCCGAGAACACCTACTGGGAGCCATATAGAGGCACACGCATTTGCCGCCGCTGCAAAACGAAGGTGCAGGCCGAATCGTACGCGCGACGCGCCGCCCGAAAGAAGGCGGCGAGCAATGCCGCCTAGCGACCTCGCCATCGTCGAGGACCTGTCGCTCGTTCCCGGCGCGATGGAGCAGACGCTGGTGGTCGATGGCGATGTGCTCGAGCGGTGGATCGATGGCGTCGGGTTGCTGCGGTTTGAAGACCTGCCGGCTGGAGCGTGGCTGACGCAGCGCGGCGAGCCCGCGAAGACGACCCGCCGCCGCTACCTGCTCGACGGTGAGGAACTGGACTCGGTGTCCTCGATCGTCGGGCTGCTTTCAAAGGAGGCGCTGTACTATTGGCATGAAGATCACGGGGCGCGCGGCGCGGTCGAAGCGATGCTGGCGGGCGAGCTTGAGGGGGTAGCGCTCGATCAGGTTGTGAAGCGTATCCGCTCGCTCGGCCTTGGCGCGACCGCTGTGAGGGACGAGGCCGCCGACCGTGGCAAGGAGATCCATCAGGCGTTCCAGACGCTCGCCGAGACGGGCAAGCCGCCGCGCTTCTCGGACTACCCGGAGGCGTGGCACCCCTGGGTGCAGGGCTGCGCGAAGGCGTGGCTAAAACTGCGGCCGGAGCCGATCGACCCGGACGACCCCTCGCGGTTCGTGGAGTTCACGGTCTGCAACCCGGCGATGGGCTATGCGGGACGCCCAGACCTGCTGTGCTGGTCGCGCGGGCAGCGGACGCTCGTCGACTGGAAGACCTCGGCCAAGGGCCGCATCTTCGAGCAGGCCCACTGGCAAACGAGACTGTACGCCGAGGCGTTCGAGCCGTGCTCGATCGAGCCACCGGACCGGATCGTGATCGTCGCGATCGATGACGCCGGGAACGTCGAGATCGAGGACTGCGCAGCGACAGCCGAGGACTGCGCGGCGCTGGTGCATGTCTTTCGCGCGCGCAAGAACGTCAACGCGGCGATGGCCGCTCAACGCAAAGCTGACCGGGCGAGGACTGAACTTGAGGACGTTGAGCGAACCGCCGGCGCAGAAGCACGCGCTGCCCGGCCAACATCGGTCTCGCCCGATGGGGAGCAGCGACCCACATCGCGTAAGGCTCTAGGAGCGCATGACGACGCAGGGCTCATCACCCGAGCGTCCGTCGGCGGTTCGCTGAACGCCCCCGAGTCGCGTAACCGGGCGGTGCGAGGATGAGCGCGGCGATCCTCGCGTGCCACTACAAGGCGCATGGCATGACGTGCGGGCTGGCGGGCGGGGGTGTCCTGCTGGTCTATTTCAGCGCGGTCTTCGGTTTGCTCATGTCGCTCAGCTGCTACCACGAAGTGCGCAAGCACGTCAGGCGCGACCGCGAGAAGGCCGAAGCCGAGTCGCGTAACCGGGCGGTGAGGACGTGACGAGCGTCGAGGTTAGGCACGTTGCAGGCGAAGGACTTACATCGCTGATGTCCGGCGAGATGACCTATCTGGTCGGCATTGAGGACGGCCCCGACGGCTCGCTCAAGGCATATGTCGGCCACCGTGCTCGCGGTGTCTATTGCCTCATCGACGACCCAGAGGCGCAGACCGCGTTTCGCAAAGCATGGGCGAGCAGGGCGATCGTCACGATCCCGACGCCCCCGCCTGAGTGCCTGTTCGCCGATCCGGAGCGGGCGGTGAGGACGTGAGCGCGGAGGAGGAGTTGGCGAACGTGCCGCTGACGAAGGGTGAGCGCGCGCAAGTTGCAGACGAGTTCGAGCACATGCGCGCCACCGGGCTACGCATCGCGGAGGCCGGCCGTCGCTTCGCTGTGGCGACCGAGGGCCTCGAGTGGGCACTATGGGCGACCGAAGACGGAGATGCGCAGCCCGGCATGAACCGGGACTACTGCGAGCGCGCCCTGGCCACTCGCGCACCTGCATGGCGGCAGACACGCGATGACCTGAGGGCCGCACTCGAAGATGACGCGGCCGCATTCCTCGACCGAGCCGAGAGGCAGGCGCGGGCGTGAGCGACCAGCCGACAAAGGCCGGCCATGGGCTATTGCCCCGCTGCATCGGCTTCGGGGAGTTCGACAATCGCCGTAAGGACGGCCCAGGCTGCTCGAACCCAGCCGACGCCAACGCCGCGCTCCTGTGGTGCAAACGCTGCGAGGCCCTGCGCCTCAAGCACATCACTGAGCAGTTCGCCAGGATCAGCGAGGGCTTCGCGTGACCCCTCTCGCAATGCTCGCTTTCGCTGTCCTCGCTGGTCTCTTTTGGGTGGGGCTGAGCTGGTGAGCGCCGATTCCGTAGCGCTGCCGCGCGTCAGAGCCCGCAAGCGCAAGCGCCGGCCGATGAACAAAAGGGAGCGGCAAGCGGTATGGATGGCAGGCGTCCACGCCACCCTTACTGTGCTCTTTCTGCTGTTCGCGCTGCTCGCAATGTCGCCTGCGCGGTGGATCGGCTTCGATGAGGTTTGCTTCCTGCTCTTCTGGTCCTGGGTGCCGATGCCAGGCAACCCCTACCGCATCCTCGTCAACTACATAGTCAACGGCTTCCGCGACGAGTGAACCCGCGTGACCGTCTCCCCTTCCCACGAAGCCCACAGGAGGCTGCTATGAAGATCATCGTCCAGCATGGCGGGTACGGGTGCGACACGGGCTGTTGTGGGCACTGGGTAGAGTGCGATCAGCCGCCGAGAAAACGTGGCTTCCATTTCGATCACGCCTACCATGACGACGAGACTCCGCAGCAGTTCGCGGAACGACTGATACGCGAAACCTTCGGCGACGCGCATGTGGCTGACCTTGACTGGGAGAACTGCCAGGTCGTCGAGGATTGCGATTGGTGATGCCGGGCTCCCCCTCCCACGAAGCCAACGCCACGGAGCTGGGCGCGTGACCGACGCGCCTCGCTATCGATCGCTGACGGAACGGGCGGCGGACTGGAACGAAGCTCTGGCGCACGGCGACGAGGACCGCATCCGTGAGATTCGCGGTGAGGCGATGCGTTCGATAGGCGAGCGGCTCGGCATGGAGTTCGACGCCGAGGGGCATGTCGTGGAGGATGGCGATGACTCCGACTGACTCCGCAGCCGCCAAGGCCGACGCGTCGGTCGTGAGGATCGACCGCGCGTTCTGTGTGCAGATCGACTTCGGCGACCGTGGCGCGGGAGGAGCGACGAACGGCTTGTCCTTGCATCTGGACGGCGACCCATATGACATCACGTCCTCGGAGGCGCGTGAGATCGCAGCCGCACTGAACGCCGCTGCGAACGAGTGGGAGAGCCTCCAATGACCGCAGCGGCGGCAGGGAGCAGCCCCTCGCTGAGAGAGCAGCTACACGCGGAAGCGAGGCTGATCGTGGCGACGCTGCAAGGCCCGGACGGTCTGCCCACTTCACCAGCACAGCCTGTTAGCCAAGCCGAACGCATACGCGTCGTGGGCAAGTGCTGCAACATCATCCGCGAGCTGAACAAGGCGAAGCTGATCTCATGACCATCGCATCCTCCACGGCCAAGAGCGGCGTCCTGCCGGTGCCCAAGCCCGAGCGCCAACCGGGGAAGGACGTCTGGTGAGATGCCCACGGTCGGAGGACTCTTCGACGGATGCGGGCTGCTCGCCTACGGGCTCACGCTCGCAGGATGGAAGCACTCCTGGCTGTGCGAGGTCGACCAGTGGCGGCGAGAACTGCTCGGCATCCGATGGCCCGGAGTGCCCATCGTCGGAGATGTGCGAGCCGTCGGAGCTGACTCTGTTCCCCGAGTCGAACTCATCGCCGGCGGCTTCCCCTGCAAGGGCGCGAGCACTGCGGGCAAGCGCACGGGCCTCGCACACCCAGAGACCCGGCTCTGGCGAGAGATGGCCCGGGCCGTTGGCGAGCTTCGACCCCGATTCGTCCTCATCGAGAACAAGCGTGGCCGAGCGGCGCGCCAGGGATCGAAGCAGGGCCTGCCGCGCGAGGGCAACTGGGGGGAGCTGCGCGCCGAGGTGATGTCGCTACTGCCGACGCCGGCGGCGACGGAGGGCGGCTACAACAAGAGCCCGAGCGAGGGAGCGGCGATCCGGCCGGGGCTGGACCGGCTGCTGCGTTCCCGTGGGGCGAGTACGAGCCCGCAATCCGACGCTGGGAGCAGGTTCAGGGACTGGCGCCTGAGCCCCTCGTTCGTCGAGTGGATGATCGGCGCGCCCGCCGGGTGGAGCGATCCCGACTGTCCGCTCTCGGCGATGGAGTTCAAGTGCAGCTCGGACGGCTCGCCGGGGAATACCTGATGGCGAAGGCGACAGCGTGAGCATCGCACCTTCCCACACGGCGAAGGCCGGCGTCAGGCCGATCCCGAAGCCCGAGCGCCAACCCAAGGGCCGACGCGACCGCGAGCGACCGGCGCTCTACACCTACGGGTTCCTGCCGGGAGAGACTCCGACCTGCTTTCTCGCGCAGTTCTCGCAGGCGCCGTGCGCAGGCCGGCTCGAACTCGCGCACCTGATCCGCGCGCAGGTGATCCGCAAGGAGGTCAGCCGCGACGAGCGAGTGGTGTGGAGCAGCGCCGTCTGTCGCTGGGCCTGCCACGCCCACCACGGCCAGCTCGACCAAGCCAAGACGCTGCGGATACCCCGTGAGGCGATCCCGGTAGAGACAGAGCTGTGGGCGGCTGAGAATGGGCTTGAGTGGTGGCTGACGCGCGTCTACGGGGAGCGAGTATGAGTCGGCGCATCACGCTAGAGGGGACCGCGAACTTCGGCGTCCCAAACGTGCTGAACCCCGTCTACGGTGAGGTGCCGCGGCGCGGCGAGATGGTTGAATACATCGAGATCAGTGCCTACTGGCGAGCACTGGATCAGGCCAAGGGGCTGCGCGAGGACCGGGCGATCGCAGCCGACATCGAGGCCGCAGCCAAGGCCATCCACGGGCGACTCGGGGGCGAACAGTGGCCCAATGTCGAGGGCCATCGGGAGCATTGGGAAGACCTAGCCCGTGCCGCCCTCGGTGCCGTGTTCTCAGAGGTGGAGGCGTGAGCGTCTTTCGCGTCTACGAGCCGGACGAGCTTGGCCCCGACGGCTACCCGCCCGAGTGGCACAAGCGGATCAAGCACGAAGCCCGAGTGCTCGCCGGTGATCGCTGCGTTCGCTGCCTGCATCCGTACGCGTCCGGCGACGGCGAGTGGTCAGCGTGCGACAAGCGGTGCAAGCATGAAGGACCGATGCGCGTCCGCAACGAGGACGGCGCGCTGGTCGCGTCAATCGCGAACGGGCAACCCAACTGGCACGTGCATGTCTTCGTCCACGGTCTCTGGACGCGCGAGGCCCAGTGGCGCATCCTCACCGTCCACCACCTCGGCGGCCCGACGCGCAAGTTCGACTGCCGCTGGCATCAGCTCGTGGCCCTTTGCCAGCGATGCCATCTTGAGATTCAAGGGAAGGTCAACATGGAGCAGCTCTATCCATTCGAGCACTCCGACTGGTTCAAGGTCTACGCAGCTGGACACTACGCAGCGAAGTACGAGGGACGCGAGATCACCCGCGCTGAGGCCGAGGCGCGACTTGATGAGCTGCTGGCGTACGAGAGGCTCGCATGACCGGCCTCGCCGCGATTCTCTGCACCTGCGGGCATAGCGCCTACTGGCATTACCCTGGCGACGCTCATGCCCACCTCGAGACGCAAGGCCAAGGCCGCTGCGACAAATGCGACTGCCCGAAGTTCTCGCTCGCCCGCATCGACACCTACGAATCGCTGCGCGGCGAGATCGCCCGGCTGCGTGAGGACCGTGCGACCGCAGCCGACGTCGAGGCCGCGACGGAGGCGATCATGGCGAGCTACCGCAAATTTCAACGAGGCGACCGCAAAGCCCTCGAACGGCAGCGCTCAACGGCGCGTAAGCAGGCCCGGCTCGCCCTCGCTGCCGTGTTCTCGGAGGTGGAAGATGGCTGAGGGCACACCCCGGACATGGACGCTGGTCCGGCTTGTAGGGGATGAGGCGTGGTGCATAGCGAGCAAGGTCGAGCCGCCAACGGGCGACAAAAAGGCCGTCGCGGACGACGTGGTCTTCTGCGACGAGGTGGTGCCAGTCATCGAGAAGGAGCCGGTGCTTGAGCTATTGCAGCGCTGCTGGCGTCACGAGTGGAAGCTGCCTGAGCAACTGTGGAGAGATATTGACGCGTTGCTCAAGGATTGCGGCCGTCTGAAAGCCGACTCCGATGAGTGAGCGTGCGGCGTGAGCATCGATCCTGGCGCGAGACACGACAGGGGATTCTTCGGTACGCCCGCTGGCCCAGGCGGTCCCGAAGATGACGACGGCTACGCCCCAGATGAGGGTCTTTGCGACTGGGTGGGCCACGAATGGGAGGACATGGGCGGCGGCATGGAGATCTGTTCCGCCTGCTTGACCGAACGCGAGGCACCGCGTGAGTGAGCGTCTACAGGTCGAGGTCGTAAGAGCCGACGAGCTTGCCGTGGGCGACCGAGTGTTGGAGCCCTCGCTTGGCCGGTTCGTGGATATCGAGAAGATTGAGCAGGGAGACCCGGTGGAATGGCTCCGGTGGAAAGGGGAAGGATGGGACTCGTCGTACATGCGGCCCGACGGCCACGTCCTGCGTGTGGTTCGTGCCCCAGCCGACCCGACAGCCGAGCAGAACAAGCGTCTCCGAGGGCTCGCCGAATGGCTTGTGGCGATGGATGAGCCGGGCTCGGCCACACGACGCACGATCACGCTGACGCAGATCATCGACCACGCGCGTGCCGCTCTCGAGGCTGCCCAGGAGGCAGGCGGATGATCTTCCGCGCCGAGCTGGCAGCGAAGGTGATGGCTGGCGAGAAGACGGTCACGCGTCGCCTGTGCTCGGACAACCCGAAGTCGCCGTGGTGGCATGACCGGTGCATCTACGTGCCGGGCAAAGAGTTCTCGGTACAGCCGGGGCGCGGCAAGCCGCGCGTCGGCACCGCGTGCGTCGTCCTGTGCTCGAGAATGATTCTCGGCAAAATGTCGAGCGCAGAGGCCAAGCGAGAGGGCTTCACGAGCGTCTCGGCATTCATCGCCGCATGGTCGGAGATCAACGGCTGCTTTGATGTCTTCGCGCGGGTCTGGCGCGTCGAGTTCGAGGTGCTCCGGTGAGCGCTTGCCGGCAACTCCGCTAGCTGGTCCATTAGTTTCGCGGGGCCTGCGAAGCGCGCTGTCGTTGGTCCATTTATGGTAAAAAGCCCTGCAAATAGGCGTCGCACTAGCGTCGGCGGATCTCGGGGAGCGTGGCGATCTTGCGGCGTCGAGGCTGACGCTCGTAGCCGAGTGCGCGCTGAATCGCGGATGGCCGCCAAGCAATCGCACCGCGCGCGGTCGGCACCCTGTCGGCGTTCAGCGAGTCGCAAATCTGCTGCAGCGTCGCGCCGTCCTCGCGCTGCTTGCGGATGCGGTGTGCCAGCTCATCGGGGACTGCTGGGCGGCCGACCGGGCGCCCTTGCGCGCGGGCTGCGGCCAGGCCCTCGCGCGTGCGCTGGGCGATGACGCCACGCTCCCACTCCGCGACCGCTGACATGATCGTCGCGACGAGCCGGCCGGACGGGGTCGAGGTGTCCAAGTCGAAGTCGAGCGCGACGAGCAGCGCGTCCGCGACCGTGAACCACTCCAAGAGCATCGCGAAGTCGATCACTGAGCGCGTGAGCCGGTCCAGCTTCGCGACCACCAGGCCGTCGGCCTCTCCAGCGGCGATCCGCGTGAGTGCACGCATCAGCCCTGGGCGGTCGAGTGCCTTGCCGCTGATTCCCTCATCGCGGATCACCACCATCTCCGCGCCGACGCGCCGGGCGTGCTCGCGGCACTTTGACTCCTGGGCGTCCAGGCCGTAACCGTAGAGCGCCTGCTCATCGGTGGAGACGCGGGCGTAGCCGATCAACTGGAGGGCCATCGCTTCAGTGTGGCAGGAATCCGGTTTCTACGCAAAGGGCCTGTCTGTACGCAGCAAACAAAGTAGCCTGCATCACCACGAGATGCCTGCACGGCGACCCTTTGCGTAAGCCCATACGCAACGCAACGGGTTGTCGGCCCCCGTAACTACGGGCTACGCATCCGAACCCCAGCGTATGGGAGGATGCCCAGATGGGCGGCCACAACCGGCTCGACTTGACGGGCCAGCAGTTCGAGCGCTTGAAGGTGCTGACGCCTGCGGCGAGCACAGCTAAGGGCGCTCACTGGCTCTGCCTCTGCGACTGCGGCAACAAGACCATCGTGAGCGTCAGCAACCTGCGCTGCGGCCATACACGAAGCTGCGGCTGTATCCCCGCTGAGCGGATGCGGGATCGAAACACCCGACACGGTCACTCACGCAAAGCCAGCAGATCGCCTACCTACAAATCGTGGCAGGCGATGCGAGAACGCTGCACGACGAACCCAAGGGCACCGGACTACGAGCATTACGGCGGCCGCGGCATCACCGTCTGCGAGCGCTGGCAGGTCTTCGAGAACTTCCTCGCCGACATGGGCGAGCGGCCGGATGGACACAGCATCGAGCGCATCGACAACGACGGCAACTACGAACCTGGCAACTGTCGGTGGGCGACGCCGAAGGAACAGGCCCAAAATCGGCGCCCTCGCCGACCCAGCAGATCCTCGGTCACACCACGGCCATGATGTCGATGCGCTATGCGATGTCAAGCCCCGATCGCGTCCGCGCTGCGCTCGAGGACAACTGAGCCTTGACATACCGGCAGCGGGCCGCTAGCATCCCGCGTGTTGTGAGCGCACCCGACCAGACCCTCGCCAAGACGCTGCGCCAGGTGCGGCGTCTGCGCCACGAAACCCAGGAGGGCTTGGCGCACAAGGCGGGGCTTACCGTCGCGGCCTACGCCCGGATCGAGCGCGGCACCGCCAACCCGACATGGACGACGGTCTGCCGGCTCGCCCGAGCACTCGGGACCAGCGTGAGCGACATCGCACGCTTGGTAGAGGAAGAGTCGTGACCGACCACGACACCCCACAGGCCAATTTGCCGCTCACGGCTCGCGAGGCAAGCGAAGCGCTGCGACGCGAGGAAGGGCTGCCAGCGGGCACTATCGCTGCTCTGCGCGCCTCCCTTAGTCCGGAACAGGAAGAGCGCATTGCCGCCAAGCAACAGTACGAGCACTGTTCGTGGCTCGGCGTGCTCGCTGACTGGCCATCCCTATTCGAGGCGGAGTCGTGACCGACACCCCACAGACCGAGGAGCGGCCACGCACGATCACCTTGACAGGTGCCATGAGGCGCCACCTGTCGGAGCTGGCCGGGGTCGCCAATCCCGACGGGGAAGCCTTTTGGCGTCCTGAGAACGCGGGCGAGTGGCGTTGCGCCGAAGCGATGGAGCGCCGGGGGCTGTTGTCGCGGCAGATCAAGCGAGGCCAGCAGCCCTTTGCTCTGACCCGTGCTGGCCGAGAAGCGGCCGGTGTTACCCGCGTTGATCGGCTCTTTGTAGCTCCGGAGGCCGACCGTGGCTAGCGAGGACCGGGAGTGCGCATTTCGATCGCCTCGGGATGGCGGCACGATCGAGGACAGGCCCTCGAATGCACCGTGCGAGTTCGCTGGCCATGAATGGCGAGACGCTGGCGGTGGCCTCGAGATCTGTGTGCTGTGCGAGGCCGAACGTTGGGCTGCGGAGGCCCGTGATGGCTAGCGAGGACCAGGAGCTATCGCGGGTTGTGACGCGCGTTCCGGCCGGGGGCTGGCTGCGGTTGGAGGACGAGGACTGCCCGTTGCGAGCGCAGCATTGGCCGGGTCCGCTCCCCTTCGATGAGTGGGCGAGAGAGCTGGCCAAGACGCATAAGCAGATGCGCTGCGAGGGCTGTCACCGCTGGCGCGTGTGGGTGCCCATCGGGGGCTCGGCGATCATCAACGGTATCCACGCGCAGGTGATCGCTGCCAGTGGTGACAGGATTGCGACACCATGAGCGAGGACCGGGAGCACTGGACGAGGGGCCTTCTCCACGCCCTCGGGCGGTACGGCTGGATTAGCCACTATCTGGGCTGCCGGCGCAGCTTCGGGATGTCGCGCCGCCAGGCCATCGGCGCAGCCTTCGCCGCCTACTGGACGAACTGGAGGGACTCGTGAGCGACGACCGGGAGCTATCGCCATGAACATCCGTTTTATGTGGGCGCACGCGTGGCTTGACGAGGACGGCAAGCACGTGTGGTTGGCGCACCGTTGCGTGGACTTGGACGGGACCGATATCGAGGTCGAGACCATTCTCCCTTGGCCGACCTGGCGTGCCGAGAATGGCCTCGAAGTGTTTCCTTCGGTGTCGTGTTCTCGCTGTGACCTGCACAGTTTCCTGAGAATCGAGCCAGAGCCGATGGTCGTCTGATGCCTGCCGAGCGGATCGTCCGTCTCAATGCGCCGCCGCCGGCCGACTACGAAGGCCGCGTCGTCTGCTTCGAGGTCCTGCGGCTCGGCGACCACGCGCACATGGAAGTCTCGACGGGGCGCCAGCATGCGAGCGGTCCCGGACGCGATCCCACCTACCACAAAGGCGGCGCTGGCCATCTCGTCTTTGCCTGGGAGGACTGGCTGCACTTCCGCGATGCGCTGGACGCGATCCCATGGGTATTCCTTGCCGAGGTCGAGAACCCGACGCCAGAGCAGCTTGATCGCTACACGGCCAACCCCGAGTCTCGTCTTGCCATCGCCGAGCAGCAGCAGGCCAAGCTGAGAGCGGCGCTCAAAGAGCTTCGCGTGGCCATCGAGGACGGAATCCAGACGGACGACAACATTGCCGAAGCGTTGAGACTCATCGACGACGCGCTCGCAGCTACAACGGAGGACCCGCAGTGAGCGACTGGAAGCCGTCAACCCAGGAAATAGACGCCGCCGAGCGAGTGCTGTTCGACGTGGAGCAGGCGATGCAGTCCGAGCCGAAACGCGAGCCTGACGGGTACTGGCGCTCAACGGCTGAGGCTGTCGCTATCGCCATCCACGAGGCACGCGAGCCGTTGTTCGATTTGCGTGAGGGCGAGCGCGTGCGTCTCACGTCACCCGAAGGTGGACCACCGCGCCTGTATCTGGTCGGCAAGCCCAACGGCAACCACTTCCCACTCACAGCCATCGAGGACGGGCCTCCATTGCCAACCCTCGCAGCTACAACGGAGGAGGCCACGAGCAACTGAGCTGGCGTTGCTTGCCGTGCCTGCGCGGCGGCGCTACCATCCGCTGCCATGTTCAGGCGCCAATGGAAGCTGAGCAAGCGCCAGGCCAAGCGCGTGCGTAAACGGGAGACTGCCAGAGCGCGCAAGCAACGCAAGGCCGCGAAGCGCCGGACACGGTGAGCCCAGCCACGCTCCGGGAGCTGCACCAGGTTCTAGCCGAACTGGAGCTCATCAGCCAGGTCCCGGCCCTGGATTACGCGTCGAAGAACGAGGGCAGCGTGGCGGATGAGCGTTCGCCGGGCGGCAAGCGACCACGGGGCGGCGTCGACCGCAAGGATGACCGCGAGCACGACTTCGCACTGAAATCGGTCGACCACTTCCGAAGCCGACTCGCCAAGGCGCACAGTCAGCGAACGCTCGAGCTGATCCTGCGCGACGCCAAGGCAGCGCTTGAGGCTCATCGGCGTCAGCCTCCACCATCCGACCGACCCGAACTTTCGTCGCCGCAGTGGAAGCGATGGGTCGCAGACAGCGAGTTGCCGGCGCGCGAGATCGCCCGCATCTACAACGTGGGACGCACCTACGTCGACCGAATTCGTGCTCGCTATCGCGCTGCTTGACCAGCGGCGCTACGATGGCCACCACTCTGTACTCTGGCGCGAGCTACGGAGAGCAGGCAGTCAACAGGTGAGGTGCCCGTGTGCAGATGCCTCAACTGCGAGTCCGGGCTGCCGCACAAGACGATGACCGCGTCGAACCTCCGAATGATCGCGATCCTCAACCGGTGCTACCCGGCGCCCAAGCCGAAGCGCATCTTGGCGTCCTATGGCGACCCCGAGCCGCCGGCGGTCGCCATCTCAGCGAAAGCCGTGCGCCAGCCATGGGAGCCACGGCCCGCGAGATCACGACGCGCGTAGGACATCACTGCTCGTCCCAGAGAACCTCGCGGATGAGATGCAGCGGAACGGTGCGCCGTGGCCGTGGTCGGTACTCGACGACACCGTTCACGATCACGCGCAAGCGCCCGTCGACTGTGACCGCGCGACCGTCGTAGACCGTCCAGCCCACGTAGGTGTTGCCGTTCTTCAGCCGCACGACTCCATAGCCGGTGGTTGAGGCTGGATAGCTCGCCGTTCGGCTCATCGGTTCACGGGGGACGAAAACCTCCGCAATTTGCGGGACGACGGTTAGAATGGTAGTCGGGATGGCGACCGCGACCCTCCAAGCCCCGCCGCGTGTCTCCAAGCGAAGCCTGACGCTCGCCGAGGCCGGCGACCAGTGGATCACGTGCCGCCAGGAAATGGACCGGCTCAAGCCGTTGCTCGAGGAGTCCGCCGCAGTGCTGTTCGCCCACTTCGACAAGACCGGCAAATCAAGCTACCGTGGCCGGATCGTGCTGACCTTCGGGCCGTCCAAACTCGTGCTTGACCAGGCACGCGTCCGCGAGTTCTTGGCCGACCGGCTCCCGGCGTTCCAGAAGCGCACTGAGCCCAGCAGGTCGCTCAGCCTGCTGAGATAGGATCCACTGCATGGGCCTACATTCCCGGACGAACAAGGCAGGCAAATTGGACCACCAGCAGGTCGCGAGCCAGGCGACGCGGGGCGCCGACACGCCAGCACCCGTGCGATAAGCCCAATGGTGACGTGACTACGGATCTCTGCAGCTTGTGGTGGGAGCGGTTCGCCCTTGAGCTGCGTCGCCGTGGGCGTGCTCGAGGTCTCTCGGCCTGTCGGCATGAGATACCGATGGTCTACGCGCAGAAGTTGCTCTGTGCAGGTTGCGGAAGCACTATCCAAGAGCTTGTCCAGGAGGGCGTATATGGTGACTCACGAGCTCCAAGGCCAAGTTCAGGTCTACCCGATTGGCGATGGCGACGAGGCAGACGAGGCTGGGCACAAGCAGATCACGATCGTCTGTGGCCCTAATGCGCTGTACAGCGTGCCGATGGACGCGAGTCTCGTCACGGAACTGGTCAAGGAGATGTCGATGACCAACGCTGAGCTGCGAGCAAAGCGCGAACGCGAGATCCGCGAAGCACGCAGCCGCCAGCTACTGGCAGGAGGCCAAGGCAACGGTGGCATGCCGGCGATCCCGCTCGACCAGTTGCGCGCTCGCGGTCAGTAGCCGCGCCACCCTCAAAAGTGTGCGTTTGCTCTAGGCGACCCGCCCAGGTCAGCAAATTTCCTACCGAACGCTGAAAACGGCGTTCTAGAGCCAAAACTGGTAAGGTGTCGAACGTGGATCGTGAGCGGGCCATCGCCATCGCCGAGGCACGCCAATTGCCGGGCTATGTTCGCGAGACCTTCATCGGGCTACTCGTACGCGACGAGCCGGTCCCCCCACTGCCAGGAGAGATCAACTTCCGCGAAGCCGACTGGCTCGGCCCGAAGTCGAATGCCGCGCAATCGGGCTCGTGAAGCTGGCCGGCGTAGAGCCCCGACGGCCGCTCGGGGATATGGCAAGGAACATCGGCGTCTGCGCGCCAAGTGGGCGCCGGCCGTCGCGCGCGGCGAAGTGTGCTGCTGGCGTTGCGGGCATCCGATCGTGCCCGGCGAACCGTGGCATCTCGGCCATGACGATCTCGATCGATCCGTCACGCATGGACCCGAGCATGAGCCGTGCAACGTGGCGGCGGCGAACCGAGGACGGGGACGCCGGCGGCTGCGGGCGCGTAAATCAAGGGAGTGGTGATCGTTGGCCTTTGACTTTGAGACGGAGCTGATTAGGGAACTCCGCGGCGAGCCTCGGCGCGAGCTGCCGGAGGGAACGATGGCGATCAAGATACCCGAGGTCAGGCTGCGCGTGCGGGCGATCCGGTCGCGTGAGCGCGTCGCCATATGGATCGCGCCGTGGCTGCGCGATGCCGACGACTAAGGCGTCCAAACCGGCAGCGAAACGCGCGGGAGCCGTTACCGCCGCGGTCAAGCGGGACCTGGAGGCGATCCGCCGCCGCGACCCGGAGCTTGCCGAGTCGGCGCTCGCCGCGTCGGCCTTGGCACTCGCCCGCGAGATGGACTCCAAGACCTTGGTGAGGGCGAAAGAGCTTCGTGAGACTCTAGATCGGCTGCGTCAGCTCGCGCCGCCGGAGCAGAAAGAGGACGGCGTCGATGAGCTCAACGATCGTCGCGCCAAACGCCGGACCGCTCGTCGGCGCGCAGCGACCTAGGATCTGCACCTACCCGGCCTACGCGACATCGACCGGTGAAGAAGCGGTCGACCTCACCGCCAAAGCGGGGCTGCACCTCGACGACTGGCAGCAGTTCTCGCTGGGGCACGCGCTCGGCGAACGCGCCGACGGCCGCTGGGCGGCCCGCGAGGTCGGCGAGATGCTCTCGCGCCAGAACGGCAAGGGCTCGATCCTAGAGGCACGGGAGATCACCGGACTGTTCCTGCTCGAAGAGAGCCTGATCGTCCACACCGCACACCAGTTCGACACCTCAGCGCAGCACTTCCTGCGGGTAGCGACGCTGATCGAAAACGACCCGGAGCTTGACCGGCGTGTAGACAAAATTCTGCGCGGCCACGGCAACGAGTCGATCACGCTGCTGCGCAACCGCAAAACGGGGGTCGCGCCGACCATCCAATTCCGCACCCGCACCGGCAGCGGCGGCCTGGGCTTCTCGATCGACTGCCTGATCTTCGACGAGGCCATGATCATCTCGATGGCGATGCACGGCGCGCTGCTGCCGACCTTGTCGGCCATGCCGAACATCCAGGTCTGGTACACCGGCTCGGCAGTCGACGAGGAGAACCCGTCGCATGACGGGATCGTGTTCGCCAGGGTCCGCGAGCGCGGCATCAAAGGCGACGACCCGGCCCTGGCCTACATGGAGTGGTCGCTGCCGTTTGACGATCCCGACGGTGTCCCGGACAAGGTCGCGGGCGACCCGCGCATGTGGGCGCTGGCGAACCCCGGCCTGGGCAAGCGCATCGACCCGGAGCACATCGCGCTTGAGAAGCGCTCGATGGACCGTCGCACGTTCGCCGTGCAGCGGCTGGGAGTCGGAGCATGGCCGAGAACCGACGGAAACGTGGCGCCCGTGATTGACCCCGACCAATGGGCGAAGTGCATCGACGCGGACTCCCAGATCGTGGGTCCGGTCTGCCTTGGCTGCGACACGACCCCGGACCGCTCGTTCAGCGCGATATGCGTCGCGGGCTACCGGGCCGACGGCCTGCCCCACCTGGAGATCATCGAACACAAGCGCAGCACGAGCTGGGTCGCCCAACGTGTCGAAAAGCTCAAAGAGGACCACAAGGTCATCGGCACGGTCCTCGACGAGACGCTCGCCGGCCCCGTGCCCGCGCAGCTCGAAGCGCTGCACATCGAGTTCACGCCGATCAGCGCCAAAGAGCACGCCCAAGCGTGCGCGGCGATCTTCGACCTCGTCAAACAGACCGCGCTGCGTCACCTCGGCGAGCCCGACCTGACAGACGCCATCAAAGGCGCCGTCAAGCGACCGCTCGGCGAGGCATGGCTCTGGAGCAGAATCAACAGCAGCATCGACATCAGCGTGCTCGTGGCCGTCACCCTGGCGCTGTGGGGCCTGCGCAGCCTCCCCACACCCGCCGACTCTCAGATCATCGACATGAACGAGGTCTACCGGGAAATGCTCGAGGCCGGAGAGGACCTCTCAGACCCCTACGCCTAGCCTTCTTCCTGGAGCGCCCTCTCCAACCGCGCTTGCTCTCGGGCGTCGTCGGCATTCCCTATCACGTCCCACTGCTTGTCGCCCACGAACACATGCCAGCAGTTCGGCTGCTCACCTTCGCGGTAGATCCGCTTGATTAGCGCCTTGCGCTGCTCGGGCGTCACTCGTCCATGCTAATCGCGTGAGAGCCCGACCACTCCGACGGTCGCCTTCTTGACGACGCCGCCCTCAAGCTCATCGATGTTGAAGCCCGGTCCCGCCGTGAGTCCTTCCAGGTAGCCGGAGATATGCGGCTCGGCTGACATCGTGACCTCGACGCCGTCCTGGTGCCGGCATGCGGAGAGGACGTACCCGACGGGCGGCCCGGCGAAGTCGACCAGCACGGGCAGCCCTGGTAGCTGCATGGCAAGATCGTCCAGGGCCTCGGGAGCAAAGCGCTCCCACCGGCCGTCAACGCTCGCCGGATGCGGGGTCGTCGCCAGCTCCATCGTGATCCGAGCAGGGAACGGGTCGGCCGGTGCACGCACCCCGAAGTTGAGGACTGGCGCGTTGACCACGATCGACCCCTCGGGCAGCGCCTCGGACTGTTGGTGGCGTCGAATCCATCGCGGGAGTCGCAAGACCATCATCGTAACCAGAGAAAGGACACGCTAATGGAGGCATCAGTCGCAGAGCAGACCCAGCAGACCGAGCCGGCCGAGGCTCAGCCACCCGTCGCGTACGAGGTACCGGGGCAGCAGCCCGAGTCGACGGACGAGACACCCGAGCCCGACACTCCAGCTGTCGAACCGCCCGTCACGCAGTCGGGACGCATCACGCTCCACTGCGGCCTGACCAAGGATGTCGTCGACATCGCAGCCGTCGCCGACGCATTCGGCACGACCGGCACGCTGACGCTCGAAGATCCCGGTGGCCGCGAATTCCACGTGCTCGTCGCAGAGATCGCGCTGTACGAGTAGATGGCCGGAATCGCCGGGCTCACCAGGGGGGACGTCGCCGGCGAGCCCAAACTGCACGTGACCGTCACCGACGACGACGGCAACGTGGTCTACCGCACATGGAACGCAGCCGCTGACTACAAGACGGTGACGCTCTATTTGGACGAGACCGACGAGCTGCCAGACGATGCCAGACGCGAGGTCGCGGGTCCGGTGATCGGCAGGTCCGTCTGGGGCCTTGATCCCATCGCCGAGCGGCGCAGAGCCGACGAGCTGGCCTCGCGCGGCTGATGTTCGCCAACGCGCTCTACGGGCTGTCCGGCAGCGTGTTCGTCGCCGGCGTCTACGAACTGGCGGGGCGCGGCTGGGCGCTGATCGGCGCGAGCGTTGTGCTCGGGCTGCTCGCGCTCGCGGTCGAGGGGCTGAACCCGATCAAGCTGACGCTCGCCGCCGTGCACGATGTGCGCGTCAAGCTCACGCTGTGGCGCGCGGAGCGAAAGGCGGAACGTAGGACGCGCCGGGCCGCCAAGACCGTCTGAGAGGGGCTGCCGCATGTCGCTGCTCACGAAAGCGGTCGCGAACGCGCTTGACCTCCGCAGCGACGGCGCACAGGACGCCCGAGCGGCACAGCCTGGATCTGAATGGGGCAACTCCACACCGCCAACCAACGCAGAAGCCGGCGGCTACGGGTCGGCTGCCGGGATCGCCGTCAGCCAGGAGTCCGCGTTGCAGATCGCGGCGGTGTATGGCTGCTCGAACCTGCTGTCCTCGTCGATCGCGAACTCGCCGCTGCTGCTGCTGAACAGCAAGGTGCTGCGCAAGGCCAAAGAACTCAAGCCCGGGCCGCTGTTGACGGAACCGTACTGCGAGATAAGCCTGTTCGACTGGATGGTGCAGTTCGTCGCGTCGCTGGCGTTGCGCGGCGAGTTCTTCGGGCAGGTCATCAGCCGCGACAAAGCGACGCTGTACCCGACGCAGATCAAGCCGATCCCCGCCGACAACGCAACCGTCCGACGGCTACAGAACGGCGAACTGGAATACCAGTTCTTCAACAAGAAAGTCCCGCTCAAAGACGTCTTTCACGTGCGGCTGTTGACGATGCCGGGGATGCTTCAGGGCGTCAACCCGATCCAGTCATTGCGCTTGTCGCTGAGCAAGTCGCTCGCGCAGAGCACCTACGGCGCCCGCTACTTCTCCAACAGCGCTAACCCGTCGCTGGTGATCCAGGTCAAGGGCGACCTGAGCCCCGACCAGACGAAGAAAATGGTCCGGTCGTTCATGGCCGCCCACCAGGGCCTCGGCCAGGCGCACCTCCCGGCGATCGTGACAGGCGACACCGAAGTCAAGCCGATCTCGATCACCCCGCAGGACTCGCAGTTCCTCGAATCGATGCGGTTCTCCGGCGAAGAAATCGCCGGGACGATCTTCCGCTGCCCGCCGCACATGCTCGGCATGACCGAAAAGACGACGGCCTGGGGACGCGGCATCGAGCAGATGGAGCTGGGCTTCACGAAAAACACGTTGCAGGACTACACGGGCCGCTACGAAGCCGCGATGACCGCCGTCCACCCGCCCGGCGAGTACGTCTCGATCGACATGAGCCACCGGCTGCGAGGCGACACGCTAGAGCGCGCGCAGGCCGGCTCGCTGGGCACCCTGGGCGGGTTCTTCACACCGAACGATGCACGCGCCCTGTTCGACCTGCCGCCCGAGCAGGACGGCGACAAACTGAATTCGCCGATCAACACGACGCTGCTCGAAAAAGTCATGGCCGAAGCGGAAGAGGCCATCGAAGCGAAGTACGCACCAGAGCCGACGGAGGAACCCGTCCCGCCGAACGGCAAGGGCGACCCGGCGATGATCGGCAAGTAAGGAGACAGCATGTCCTTGACGATTGAGCGCTCGCTGACGCGCGAGTGGCGCGCGAAGTACAAACAGGCCGACCGCGATGAAATGGCCAAGAACGGCGAAGCGATGGCCGACGGGTCATACCCGATCGCCGACGAAGACGACCTCAAGAAAGCGATCAAAGCCGTCGGGCGCGGCAACGCCGACCACGACTCAATCCGTGCTCACGTCATCAAGCGCGCCAAGGCGCTGAAACTGTCCAGCCTGATCCCCGACAACTGGAACTCGGACGGGTCTCTGAAAGAAACCAAGGGCGTCTGGTCAACGCTTGAGGAACGCGAAACCTTCAACGACCGCCGCCAGCTCGTCGAATCGGCCATCTCAGACTCGCTGCCGAAAAAGAAGAAGGGCGAAGCGATCTACGGCCCCTACGTCACGGACATGACCGAACAGTGGGCCGTCTACGAATACGAAGGCGACCTGTGGCAGGTGACGTACACGATCGCCGACGATGACGGCGTGACCCTCGGCGACCCCGAGAAGGTGCGCCGCGTCACGACGTATGAGGCGAACCAGCGCGCCGTCGAAAACAGCACCGAGGACATGGAAGAATGCCCGACCTGCGAAGGCTCCGGCAAAGTCAAGGGCGGCTCAACGGAATGCCCTGACTGTGACGGCAGCGGCGAAATCGCGAAGGACTCCCGCAGCGGCCAGCGGGCGCTGGAGCGCCGCCGCCAACGTGCGGAAAGCCTGCGTAACGGCAAGAGCCTGGAGCACCGTCAGTTCTCGGTCCGCGAGTGCGAGTTCCGTGGCGTAGACGAGGACGGCATGATGCACTTCGAGGGCTACGCGTCGCTGACGAACGTGCCCTACAGCGTCGGCGGGTTCACAGAGACGATCGAACGCGGGGCCTTCAGGCGCACTCTGAAGGAGAACCCCGACGTGGTGTTCCGCGTCGAACACGAAGGCCTGCCGCTCGCGCGCACCGAGCGCCCGGACTCGCAGATCCCCGGCACCCTCATGCTCGAGGAGACCGAGCGCGGCCTGAAGGTCGACGCCAAGTTCGACACAGAGGACCCCGACGCACAACGGTTGAAGCTGAAGATGGAACGCGGCCTGGTCGACGAAATGAGCTTCGCGTTCCGCTGCACCGACGACGCGTGGAACGAGGACTGGACCGACCGCAAAGTCCGCAGCGTCACCTTGCACGGCGGGGACGTCAGCGCCGTCACGTTCGGTGCAAGCCCCTCCACAGGCAAGACGACAAGCATCCGCTCCGCCGATGGCGAAGTCGAGCTGCGCGTCGGCAAACCGATCTCCACCGCCCGCGAAACGCTGTTGACCGCCGTGCTGGACCGGATCGCCAAAGCCGACGACCAGCTCGACCAGGCACTCCCCGAACTCGCGAAGGTGCTCGGCGTCGAGAACCCCGACAAGCCCGAGCCTGAGCCTGAGCCAGCGCGGGCACGTGTGCCGGATCTCACCACGCGCGCTGAGCAGGAGCTTGAGCTGCTCGCGTTGAGGGGCGCACGATGACTGACGAGACCCGCACGGCGGAGCAGGCACGCGCGGCGATCGACGAGGTCCGCGCGACATGGGAGGCGATCCCGCCGGAGCTGCGCGACGTTGTGCTCGCCGAAGAGCGCGTGCGCCGGCCCGAGGTGCGCACCACCCGCGAACCCCTGACCTACGAACGGCACACCCCGACCAGCTACTTCCGTGACCGAGCGCTCGCCGAGATCAACGGCGACCAGGAGGCCAGCGGGCGCCTGCAACGCCACGCAGCCGAGATGGACATCGAGATGCCGCGGTTTCTGGAGCGTGTGTACCGCAGCGCCCCCGAGGGCCTTGAGACGCGCGTGAACCCGAGCCGCATCGATGGCCAAGGCGGCTACTTCTCGCCGCCGCTGTGGGCCAACGAGGCCTTCGCCACGGCGCCGCGCGCCAAGCGTGTCCTCGCGAGCCTGATCCCCACCTTCCCGCTGACAGCCAAAGTCTCGGAAATCAAGCTGCCGCGCATCCTGGCGCCCGGCACCGCTGCTGAAGCGACGCAGGATGTCTCGCCGGTCCCCGACCAGGACTTCACCGACGCCGCAGCCGAATCGTGGGTGGAGACGTTCAGCGGCAACTCCGGCTGTTCGATGCAACTACTCGAACAGTCCCCGGCCGGAGCGCACCTGGACCACTCGATCCTCAAGGACCTGCTGGAGGACTACGACGAAGCTCTAGAGGCGGCGCTGTTCAACGGCACCGGCAAATCCCACCAGCAGATCGCAGGCATCTTGAACCTCACGACAGGCGCCGGCGGCGTGTCGGTAGTAACCGCGACCGGCACCAAAGGCTATGAAATCTTCAAGGAACTCGGGAAGGTCGCAGGACAGCTCGGCGACGCCCGCAAAGTGTCGCCCGAGGTCTGGCTGATGCGGACGGCCCGCTGGGCGTACATTGGCTCGGAAGAGGACGAAGAGAAACTTCCTCTCGCGGTGCCGGGCCACCAGGCGCTGCCGCCCGTCCCGTACACGTTCGACGACACGCGCCCTGCCGTGGCACCGCCGATCCTGGGCTGGCCGACCTACCTGTCGGATGCGATCCCGGTGAATATCAACGGCAACCAGGACGTCATCGTCTGCGCCCGCCCCACCGACTCGATGCTGTTCGAGACAGCGAAGAGCACGATGGTGGACAAGGAGACCCTGTCGGGCACCCTGCAGGCGCGCTTCATGCTCCACGGTTACGCCGCCGCGCTGTTCCGCTACCCGACGGGACTGGCGTATTTGACCGGAAAAGCGCTGGAAGTTCAGTCGGGCTACTAAATCTTGCAGTGACCCCGCGTTGGGCTCCGCCCTCGCCGCCTTCACGCGCCCCTTGCAATCGCGCGTGTGCCGGCCGAGCAGGTCGAGTATCGCCCGGGAGAGACCACACCAGCACCCGCGAGGGTGTTCTCCCGAAAGGAGGGGCCAATGCCCCCTGAAACCAAAGAGAAAGAGGCGCCGACCGACGAGCGTTCGATCCTCGAGCAGCTCCAGGACCAGCGCAAGGAGCTGATCGACGCGGCCGCTGTCGCGATCACTCAGCGCCGCGAGCAGCGCACGGCGTTTGAGGCACGCGACACCAAAGAGGTGACCGACGAGGAGCGCACGCAGTTCGACCTGGACGAGGGCGCCTTCGGTGCCGCACACGACCAGCGCACCGCGGCGATCCACGCACTGGATCGCCGCATCGACGAGGAGGAGCTGCTGGCACGCCGTGCGCAGGACGCGCAGGAGGCCTCACGCGGCACCGCAAGCCTGGAAGTCATCAGCAACCCGCTGACCTACGAACGAGGGAACGGCTTCTCGTTCTTCCGTGACCTCGCAGCGAAAGACCTCCCAGGGGCACGGGCGCAGCTCGGGAACTCCGGTGACGAACGCATCGAAAGCCACATCAAAGAGATGCGCGTCGAGTTCCCGAAGATCGCCGCTGAATCCGAGCGGCGCGCCCGTGCTGAGGCGGACGCGGCCGAGCACCAGATCACCCGGGAACTGCACGGGCCGCTGAACATCCGTGCCCGAGGGCTGATCGACGACCCATTCGTCCGCAGCCAGCTCGGCATCACCCGGCTGGAAGAGAAGCGAGTCAACCCAAACAGGTTGGACGGCCAGGGGGGGTTCTTCGTCCCCCCGCTGTGGCTGCCGGAGTTCATCCCCTACCTGCGTGCGGGCCGCACCACGGCCGATCTGTGCCGTCGCATGCCGCTCCCCGAGGGCACCGACAGCATCAACCTGCCGAAGATCAAAGAACCCACAGAAGTCGCGGCCCAGACCCAGGACTCAGCCCCGGTCGCTGACAAAGACTGGACGGACGAAGCGGTGACGGCGAACGTCAAGACCGCAGCCGGCCAGTCCGACATCGCGATCCAACTGCTCGAGCAGTCCCCGTATCACCTCGACGAGGTGATCATGGAAGACCTCATCGCGGACCTCAACAGGTTCCTCGACCGGCAGGTGATCTCCGCGCCGGGCACGAACACCACCGCGCTGAACGCCGGGCTGATCAAGGGCATGTACCCGTCTACGAACTGGTCGGCGAACACCGTCACCTGGACCGAAGCGGCGCCGCTGGTGACCGCGTTCAACATGGTGATGGGCGCGATGATCTCCCAGATCGCCGCGTCGCGTTTCGCTGTGCAGAACGTTCATCTCGTCATGCACCCGCGCCGCTGGTACTGGTTCGGGACAGGCCTCGACGGTGCCGAAGGCAAGTCTGGGCGTCTGGTGGCCAACCGTTCGGACTTCGGGCCATACAACGTCAGCGCCCTGTACGGCGCCGGCGAAGAGCCCGCAGAGGGTCTGGTCGGGTCGTTGCCGTTCGGGCCGCACAACGTCTACATCGACGCGAACATCCCGACCAAGGACACCAGCGGCACCCCCGGTGCTGGCACGGCGGACATCGCGCTCGCCGCGAAGTTCGACGACGCGTGGCTGTTCGAGGGGCTGCTCCGCACCCGCGCGCTTTCCGAGGTGCTCTCGGGCACCCTGGAGATCCGCTTCCAGGTGTTCGAGTATTACGCGTTCCTGATGCGCTACGGCCAGTCGTTGGCCATCGCGTCCGGGACGGGCTTCGAACCTCCCCTTGGGGCGCTCGGCGGCGGCTCGATCAAATACACCTCCACGGCGTACCCGCCGGCGGTCTAAGCAGCACACGCACGGGGCGGCCCCTTCCCTCCAGGGGGGTCGCCCCGACCAACTTCGCTCGAAAGGAACACAGTCATGACCGATCTCGCAGGCGGGCACTACCACCAGGAAGACCCGATCTGGAAGCTGCTGGGGCGCCCCAGCAACGTCACCAACTCGCAGAACGCCGCACGCTCCAACCTGTATGGCGTGGGGCTCAACTCGCTGCTCGCAGCGGCGATGATCACGACGAAAGAAGGCACGTTCGTCGCGGTCCCCGTCCAGGAAGGCGACGTCATCACGAAGGTCACGATGTTGCAGGCCGCTGTCGGCAGCTCCATCACGAACCAGTTCGCGGCGGTCTACTCGGGCCTCACGGGCACCAACGAACCGAAACTGCTGGGGCAGAGCAAAGCGGGCGGCACGACCGAACTGACGGAATACGCCGCCATCGCCTACACCCTGGAAAGCCCGCTGTACGTCAACAACGCGAACGCACCAAACGGCTACCTGTTCGCCGGCGTGAACCTCGAAGCGGCCACACCCGGCACGCAGGTCGGCTTCGAAATGAAACCGAAAGTGCAGTACAACTGGTTCGCCACCACGCCGACGTGCTTCGCTGTGACCACCGCACAGAAAAGCGCGACGCTCGCCGCAGCCGCCCTGACGATCAAAGCCCAGGTCGGCCTCGAAAAAGTGCCGCTCATCTTCCTCACGTAGATGGGGCGAGCCGAGCGCATCCAGTCCTTCCGCGAGGCCCGGGCGAACGCCCGGGCGCGGGGGGACGCGAGCATGGTGCACTGCATGGACGTGGAGCTTGCCCGGCTCGACGCGCCGCTGGAGACAGCGACGCCCGAGGCGATGGAGACGGCCGTTCCGCCGCGCCCGCGTCGCGGGCGGCCACCGCGCCCGCGCTGCGAGCACGACCAGCTCGCCGACCGCTGCCCGACCTGCAATCCCGAGGCGGACCTCAAGACGGGATAGGTTTCAGTGAAACCCTATGCGCCAGGAGGCCACGCATGCACCAGCAGGAACTCCGCCCGCTCGCTGACCGGGTAGTCATCAGGCCCACCCCGGAGGACCTCGAGCGCGCGAGCGGCCTCATCCTTCCCGCTGTCGCGGCCGAGAAGCCACAGATCGGGACCGTGATCGCGACAGGCCCCGGCGCCCTCACAGACCGAGGCGTCCGTATCGAGCCGGAGATCGCCGCCGGGCACGAAGTCCTCTACAGCAAGTACGGCGGCACAGAGATCCGGTTCAACGGCGAAGACCTCGTGGTCCTCAAGTCCTCGGAGATCCTCGCAAAGATCATCTGAAGGGAGCGAGCATGGCTATCACGCAGAACGAACGCATCTTCGACCTGGCCTATGGCGCCAGGATGGGCGTCGCCGAAGTCGCCAACGTGCTCGCGATCCCCGTGAGCACGGTCATAGCCACGCTCGCGAACCTGAGCCTCGGGCCGTCCTCAGAGGTCTCGGCGGCCGCTGGCGCTGAAAGCTCGGCGCTGGGCGAGACAGCGGTCCTGTACGGCAACGTCAGACAGGTCGCGCTCCCGTCCCGGCTGGGCCGCTCCAACGGCGACTACATGGGGCTTGGGAGCTTGAAAGACGAAGCGCCGCCCGGTGCCACGACCGTCCAGAACGTCGTCGCGGTGCCAGTGCGACTCGGCGACATCTTCTCCGAAGTCGGAGTGTTCACCGGGGAAACCGCCGGGACCACCACGGGGGGTGTCGCCGCGCTCTATGAAGGCAAGAGCGCCGCGCCTGTCCTGATCCAGGAATCACCGAACCGCGGCAGCACGGCATGGGTTGCGCACACGATGACGTGGTTCAAGCTGAAAGGGACCGTCGAAGCGACCGAAGCGAACTGCCCCAACGGCTTCATCTATGTCATGTTCGCGATCGTGACCTCGGGCGCGCCGACGTGCTGGACCGTCACGGCCCCAGAAGCCAAGACGAACTACAAAGCGGGCTTTCAGCAGAAAGGCACCCAGGGCACCCGTGAAGGCCCGATCGGCCTGTCGTTCACGACCGCGCCCGCATCCGAAGGCGGCGAAAAAGCACAGGCCAAACTGGAAACGACCGTCACGAGCAAGACGATCGCGCCGCTGGTCATGCTCGCCTAATGGCGGGCACGCTGAACATCACGGGCCTCTCGGCGACCGAGCCCGCCGGCTCCCGGCAGATCGGACCGATAACCATCCAGGGCACGGTCGTGATCGGCGAGACGCTCGCCACCCCGCTCACCATCGGCGACAACCGCTTCACCGTGCCCGCAGGGACGGTGGCGGCCCTGATCATCCCACCCACGGCGAGCACAGCCGAACTCAAGCTACGCACGAGCGCCAACGAAGCAGACACGGGTCTGCTCATCAGCCCGGCCAACCCGACGGTCTACTCGCTGCCAGCGGCGATCCCCACGTCGCTGATCATCCACGCAAGCGCGGCGGTCTCATCGCCGCTCACCATCGTCTACATCTAGGAGCGTCCTATGAGCTGGGAAGCAGTTGTACCCGCGACCGCGGGTGAGGATTTCGCGCAGGCAGCCGAGGACGCGCCGGTGGTCCCGTCGGGCAATCCCGAGCGCGAGCTGACCGTCGAGGAGGCCGAGCAGGTGAAGGCGGCCCAAGCAGCGTGCGTCTCTCTCGCCGCGAGCGGGGCGCTCGGCACAGAGCCCTTGACCGCGAGCCTGAAAGGCCACGGCAACGACGGCCACGCACCCCACGAGGGTGCCGTCAAAGACCACATCACGATCAGCGTAGGCCAGGTGTAGAGCGATGCCGTACACCGGGGATGCGAAGAACGCGATGCTCGCCGAAATGGTCGCCAAAGTCAAAGACCTCGGCTGCTATGAAGACACCACGCTCGCGCAGACCTGGACGAGTACCGGCGCGATCCTGAAATCCAACACAGCCCACGGGCTGACGACCGGCATGCTGATCTACTTCTCGGCACTCGCTGGTCCTACCGCGGGCGCGCTCTTTGCGTCACTGACAGGGACGACGGCCACAGAACGCCTGTTCTTCGTCAAAGAAGTCTCCACCACCGAAATCGAACTCTCTGAGACGGCCAGCTTCGCGCAGGCCACATGGACCACGAACGTGTCCTCAGCCACGGTGCACAAGGCCGCCGAGGTGTCCGACACGCGGGCAGCGGTCACGATGAAAGCGGCGGCACAGTCCTTGACCGAATCAGAAGCCGCTGCCACCGTCGTCATCGCGGGCGCGTGCACCGTCAACTGGGTGTCCAGCCATTCCGCGTTGACGGCCGGGACGTTGTATGCGCTGGCGAAAGTGACGGCCGAAGTTTTCTCTGCTGCCGGCTCGTTCGAAGTCAAAAAAAGCACGCTCGACCTTCTCGGCGCGCAGTAGCTCATGCAGTATGTGGCCAATAGCGGGGAAGTGACGCTCGCGGCGGCGACCGCGAAGACTGTGCTGATGGTGCAGTCCACGGCGTTGATCGGTGGCCAGGTGGTCGAGATCGGCGTGTCGTTCAACGGCGTCAGCTCCGCCAACGAACCCGTGCTGATCGAACTCGTCAAGTCCACGAACGCGACCAACTCGACGCCTGGCACCAACAACACGTCCGTGACCCCGGCGATGTCGAGAGGCAACGGGAACACTGGCGCAGCGGCGGCGATAGCCGCCACGATGACGGCGTTCGCTGCCGCAACGTCTGAGCCGACGGCGCTCGTCCCACTGAAGGTGTGGCGGGTCTCGCCGACATCGGGGCTGCTGTATCAGGCGCCCCTGGGCCGCGAGCCGGAAATCCCGGCGCTGACATCGCCGTTCGTCGGGCTCGGGCTTCGGTGCAAAGCGGCCCAGGAAGTCAAGGTCATCGCCTACATCGAGTTCATTCAGGGGCCGAGCTGAGCACGCGGGAGCGTTGAGTGGCCCGCGAAACGAAGAAATACAACTGCTTTCTCAAAGAAGTCACGCTCAACGAATGGACGATCGAAGGCGGCGGCACTGCCCTAGAAGTCGTCGGGAGGCAGATCGAAGAACCCGCGAGCCCGGGCGCAGCCAAATTCCTGAAGATCGGGACAGCCAGCAAGAAGGTCGAAGGCAACCTAACGCTGCCTTCGGGGCTCACGAGCGCACTCACCAGTGAAGGTGCGACCGTCGTCAACGCGACGGTCCATATCAACGTCAAATCGACAGCGACCGGGAAAAAACTGATCCGGTTCGGGACCGTCACGCCATCGGTGAGCAGCGAACCGGAATCGACAGTCACGGCCCAGGGCTGGTTCACGGTCAGCCTGACCAGAGCGCAGGCCGAAGAACTAACAAAGACCAAGCTCGAAGAACTACTGCTTGTGGCCGAACACCTCGGCTCGACGCAGATCAACTTCTACGAGATCTACCTGTCCGTCGAAGTGGAAACGGAAACCGCGACGCTCAGGCGCAGCAGCGGGCACGTCGCCGAAAAATCGCCGTCCGGCGGGGGCACTGTCAAAGTCACGGTCACCGAACCCGGCGTCGGCAACGACTTGTTCGTGTCGGTCGCGACGGCCGTGGGGGTCGCCGCGGCCACCACCGTAACGGACAACAAAGGCAGCACGTACACCCTAGATGGTGAAGTCAACGACGGCGTGCACCCCACCCTCCAGGCGTGGAAAGCGAAAGGACTCGCGGCAGGCATCACCGAAGTCAAAGTGGCCGTCGCGGGCTCCTTGGTGCTGGTTGATGTCGCTGCATGTGAGGTCGCCATCATCGCGGGGGGCGTGGACGTGAGCGGGACTGCGACCGGTACGACAGCGCTCGCCACGACCGAACTCGAAGCATCGACCTCGGCGAAAACGAACAGCGGCAAAGGCGACTTCGGGCTCGCGTTCTTCGCGAGCACCGGCTCGCTCGGGACGTTCACGGCCGGCGCCGGGATGACAGCGTTCACGGGCGCTGACCAGACCGGCCTGTCGCTCGGCGGAGAGTACACCTCTACCCCGGCGGAAGGCGCGACGCTGACCGCGAAGGGCAAGTTCTCCGAAGCAGGCCTGTGGAGCGGCATCACGCTCGCCTATGTGGTGGTGGGGCCGGCGGCCAGTGCGCTGCCCAGGGTGTTGATGGCGAGCCAGGCGGTGCAACGCTCGGCGGTTATCTGAGATGGCCCGTATAGCGCGCGGGATCATGGGCCGTCGCCCTCGTGCCTATGAGCGCGGGAGCTGGGAGTTCGGGCCTATCCGCAGCTCCGCGACGCCGGGCGTGGCGCTCGCGGCCGTGAGCGGTGCGGGCGTTGGGGCGGCTACAGCCTCGCGGGTAGCGATGGGTGCCGGTGAAGTCCACGGCGCAGGGAGCGCTCGCGCTGAAGGGTCGCGCGTGGCCACCACTGCTGCCGTCGTTCACGGCGCCGGCGTAGCGACTGCCAGCACAAAGCGCACCGCCTCATCTGCGGCGGTAGTCACTGGTGCCGGTCTCGCGCGGATCGAAGGCGCCAGGGTTGCTGCTGGCGCCGCGGCTGTGCACGGCGCCGGGCAAGCGCAGGCCACGAGCTCACGTATCGCTGTCCAGGCAAGCGCCCAGGTTCACGGCGCAGGACTCTGCGCTGCCGAAGGGACCGGGCTGCTGTTGCTGGCGGGGCCATCGACAGGGATAGCTGAAGCCTACAAAAACGAACACGAAGCGCTGCCGGGCGTGATCTATCGCAGCGAATACTTGCCGATCAAAGGCGGCGGCATCGTAAGGATGATGCGCCTGTACGTCGGGCCCGCAGGCTCTACGGCCACGCAGGTGCAGATCGGGCTGTTCGCGCACGGCAACGGAGCCCTGCTGGGCGTAGGGACATACCTGGGCACCCCTTCGGGCGGCGGCTGGGTGACGGTAACCGGTCTCGAACTGCGGATTGGGGAAGGCGCAGGCAAATTTCAGTCGCTCGCGTTTCTGGTCCCTGCCGGTGAAGGGGTCCTGAAGATCAAGACGACTGGCGGCACAAACAGCGAACGGTCGGTCGCTTCGACCTACACCACGATCGAAAAGGTTCCCTGGGAATCCATCGAATGGGGCGAACTGCCTCTGCAGGCGTACGGGGTGCGCGGCACGCTCACCGCCAGCACGTCGGGTGCGGGGAAGGCGACCGCGACCGTTGGAAGGATCGCGTCGGCCTCGTCTGTTGCCCACGGCACCGGTAGATCGACCGCGTCGGGGTCGCGTGTCGCTACAGCATCCGTGGTGGCTCACGGGGCGGGTGGGGCGTCGGCAGCCGGCAATGCCGTGTTGGCGTCACACGAAGCTCACGCCAGCGGCGCCGGATCCGCGTCCACCGTAGGCAGCAGCAAACGCTCGTCGAATGTCGCCGAAAGCCACACGGCGGGTCTCTGCCAGGCTACGGCCGGCCGTCGAGCTACAGCCACCGGGAGCGGCCACGGAGCGGGCTCTGCGACCGCGTCGGGACGGATGGTGCCGTCAGCCACCGCCGTCGTGCATGGTGCAGGCGTCGTCAACGCCAGCGCCACCAAGAGGGCCAGCATTGCGGTTCGTACCTCGGGTGCCGGGATGGCGCTCGCGACCATAGCGACGATTCGTAGGACATCGACCGCGATAGGCCATGGTGCGGGCGCGGTGTCGGCAACTGCCAACAAAGCGTTCCAGCCGAGCCCTGGTCTACCGGGGTTCTCGTCGCCATCCCAACGCTCAGGCAAGAGCGGCCCATCTCAAGTGCTCGGTTGCTCGAATCCCTCCCAGCGCACGGGCGAGTAGAGGTGCTCCATGCCGGATTTTCAGATCGTGCAAGGCGACACCGAGCCTGTCTTCGGGGAACAGCTCAGCTACTCCAACGGCGAACCCGTCAAGCTCGAAGGTGCCACCGTCGAATTCATCCTACGCTCCCTGACCGCCAGGGAACCCGCGCCGCTCACGGGCAAAGTCAACATCGTCGAAGCGGCCGCCGGCAAGCTGAACTACGCCCCCTCCGCAGCGGACACGGCGACGCCCGGCAACTACATGGTCAACTGGCGCGTCAAATTCGCCGGCGGAGAAGTCCAGAGCTTCCCAACCACCGGTTATCTGTGGCTCGAGATCCAGCCCAACCTGTTCGCCGCGAGCGCCGCGCAGCTCGTCGGTCTCGGCGAACTGAAGGAGAAGCTGTTCATCGACCCGGACAACCACAAGCACGACGACTGGCTGCTCGGCGAAATCGAAGCCGTACGGCCCTTGATCGAAGAAGTCGTCGGGCCGATCCTGCCGCAGATCTACGACGAACGCTTCGACGGCGGCAGCAACATCATCAGCCTCCTGCACCCACCCACCTACGGCTGGGGAACCAACCCGCTCCTGAACATCCTCGGCGTCTCGGAGTTCCGCGGCCCGATCGAGTATCCCCTCTCGCTCGTCCCTAACCCCGTGTTCGGCTCGATCTACAGCGTCGAAGTCAACCCGCAGCTCGGCGAGCTGACCAGACGCACCGCGGGCGGCGGCGTGATCGAGTTCATGCCCGGCCGCAACGCCGTGCACGTCGTCTACGAAGCCGGCCAGTCGACCGTGCCGCCCAACGTGCGCCGCGGAGCCGTGGAGACGATCCGCTGGTGGTATGAGACCACCCAAGCCGTCGGCCGCGGCGCACTGACCCGGGCCGATGACGAAGGCGGCAAACCCATGGTCGGACTCCCCCACTCCGTCCGCGAGATGCTCCAGCCATCCCGCAGACACCCGTCCATAGCATGACCACGCTGATCGGGCCGCTCGTCTCGACTTGGGATGTCGAGCAGGCCGTCATCAAGACGATCAAGGTTTGGCTGAACGTCTACCTCGCGGAAGTCGAGGAACAGCGTGGCCTTCAGCGCGGCAGCATCGGACGTCCCCCGACCCCCGAGAGCATCCACGGCGGCACCGAGGAAGCCATCGCCTGGAAACAGGACGAACTGCCCGCCGTGATCGTCGTCGTCGTCCCCAACGGCGAGCCGGAGGTCAGCGCGTCCGTCGGCTACGTCCAGGCGTACGAGGTGACCGTCTACTGCATCGGAATGGGCGATGAGGGCGTCCAGCAGACCCAGCCCGAAGACTCAGCACGCCAGCAGGTCGCCCACTTCGGCGCCGCCGTGATGGCGCTGCTGCAGCACGGCGAGCTACAGCAGGAGCTCCCACAGCTTCAGTGGGTCCGGATGACGAGCGCCCCGAAGCCCGAGGTCCCCGAAACGGAAAAGCGCCGGGAGCAGGCATGCGTGACGATCTTCTCGATCTGGGTCGCGCCGATCATCGAGCAGCAGGCCGGGCCGACCGGTCTGACACCCGCCGAATCGCCCGGCTACACAGGCGTCGAAGAACCATTCGAGCCCGCGCCGACCGCCAAAGACGGCGAGGTCACCGTCATCGGCGAGCCGACCGGCACACCGCTGTAGAGCAAGCAACGCAACCCCCGCCCAACAGGAGGCAACACCATGCCCTTCGGCATCAAAGTGGTCGCCACGGAGACCGCTCAATCGGCGGGGACATCCATCTCCACCGGCACGGGCTTCCCGCTCGGCCTGACCGACTCCGGCCCGTTCACCACCACGCTCATCAAGAGCCTCTCGGCATACGTCGCCACGTTCGGCGAACGCACAGCGACCAGCGCTGTGATGTACGACGAGATCCAGGCGTTCTTCGCGCTCGGCGGCGCGCAGGTGTACGTCACCCGGATCGGCAAAGAATCTGCGGCGACCGCAGCCTCCAAAGAACTCGCCACTGCTGGCGCGGCGAAAACGCTGATCGTCAAAGCCAAGTACCGCGGCACGCTCGGCAACAAGCTCAAGATCGAAGCGAACGCCACCGAACTCGTCATCCAGAACGAAGCCGGCGAAGTCCTCGAAACGATCAAAGGCACCAAAGCCTCGGAATTCCTCGGCATCAACTCGCCCTACATCGTCGTGGAAGAAGGCAGCGAATACGCGACGGGCAAAGGCGAAGCTCTGAAAGTCGTTGCGGCGGCTGCGCTCACGGGCGGCGTCAACCCCGCGACGGAAATCCTGGAAGCCGCAGTGAAAGAAGCTCTCGAACGTATCCTCAAGACCTACGGTCCTGGCCAGGTGTGGATACCCGCCACCGAAAAAGAACCCGTCAAAAAAGGCATCCACGTGTTGATGGGCGAACACTGCCAGGCGTCGAAAAACAACCGCTTCGCGATCTGCGACCTCGCGGACTCGTCGAACCCGGCGACGTTGATCACCGCCAAAGAAGCCTACGCGGCCGGCATCGCCGGGTACATGATCTTTCACTCCAGCTCATGCATAGTGCCGGGGCTCACTCCCTCGACCACGAGGAAAATCGCCGGGTCTGGCGTCATCGCCGCGCTGTGTGCACAGGTCGCCACGACGGGCAACGACAACCAGGCGCCGATCGGGCCAGGCTGGTCACCACCCGGGCAGCCCGCAGGCGGCATCAGCAACTTCGTGCAGAGCTTCACGAACACGTTCACGCTCGCGCAGATGACCGAACTCTCCGAAGCCGGCATCAACTCCTGGTATGTGACACCCGCAGGCATCCCGTGCCTGTACGGGTTCGTCACCGCGCTGACCTATGCCACAGACCGCATCTTCTGGCAGGCGTCCGCGAGCCGCGAGCGCATGCACCTCATCGCACAGTCAGAAGAACTGCTCGAAAAGTATTTCGGGCGGACGATCGACGGGCGCGGCATCCTGCTGTCAAAGCTCCAGGGCGAACTCCAGGGCGTCATCGCCGAACACTGGAAAGAGAACGCCCTCTTCGGCGAATCGGCAGCGACCGCCGGCGTGGCAAATGTGGGTGAACCGATCAACACGCCGGCCACTGAGCAGGCGGGCGAACTCAACGCGGAACTCAAAGTCCGGATCTCGCCGTACGCCAACTCGATCAGCGAGTTCATAGTGTCCGTCCCAATAACTGAATCTGTGGGAGCGTAGTCATGCGGATATACCGAAGTGACCAGGTCTCGATCCACGTATCGATCGCCGGACTTTCGCTCGACGCCGAATCGTGGGATATGGTGGAGGGCGGCGACATCGCAGCCGAGGAAGTGATCGTGTTCCCCGGCGCTATGCAGGAACAGATCGCGCTGGGTGGCATCTCCAAGCGCTCGCCGATCACCGTGGAACGGCTGTGGTCAGAAGCAATGGTCACGGCATACAAGGCGATGGAGCGCTCCGTGGTCATCGCGGCAGCCGTCACCGCGAGCTACACGCTGCTCGGCCCCGAACAGGCATCCACCGGCAACGTCTTCACATACACGGGCGTCGCGGCGGGCGTCATGCGCCCGAACTACAAATCGGGTGCCTCCGAGGAGGTCAGACTGCAACTGAAAATTAGCCCGAATGGGCCAATCAGCTAGCTGAGGAGGAACGGATGAACGCACCCGTCACGACCGAGCTTCCGCGTCCCGCGGAGTCGCTGCAGGAGCAGTTGCGTCGCCAGCGCGCCGAACAGCAGGGCGACCGTCTCGAGCGGCTCGCGATACCCGGCTATGACGGGCGGCTCGTCGGCATCTACCACCTCGTCGACTACAAGACGCAGCGGCGTATCGCGGCACGCAACGCGAGGGTGCGCGGCAAAGACAAGGAGGACACCGAAGCGACACAGGAGCTTCTGAACGCCGCCGACACTCTCTTGGCGTCCTGTGAGCGTGTCGAGATCCGGGTCGGCCCCGATGCCGACGAGCAGGCCACGGCCGAAGCCGCACAGTTCAACGCGGAGGCGCACAAGCTCGATGTCGCGTTCGCGGAATACCTCGGGCTGCACACGCCAGGCGACGGGGCGCAGATCACGAACCGTGAAGCCGTGTTCCTCATCATCCCCCAGCAGGCGCAGGTGGTGGTCCACGCCGGGCTGCTGATGGGCAAGCAGGGCATCGTCGACGGCGACATTGACGAGGAGCAGTTGGGGGAATCCGAGGCAGCCAGCTAGTCCGGCTGGCTGCGAACTGCGCCCTGCTCGGCGTCCAGGTCGACTTCCGGCGTCTGTTCGGCGGCGTCCTCACCGAAGCATGCGCGGCCTGTCGCGGCGTGGGCAGCTCGAGGCGCCGCTGGTGGTCGCATCCCAGCGAGTGCCGCGAGTGCGAGGGCTCCGGGATGCTCGAGCTGAGCGTCGGCGCTGACCCGGCCTACCTGACGATCCTGCGGGCGGTGTACGACATGGCGAACGAGACCGCAGCGGAGATCGCCGACCGAAGCTGACGTTTCACGTGAAACGAGGACCCGAGATGCGCAACTCGACCGTCACGGTCCGTGGCACGGGCGGAATCGACACGAGGGACTTCCGACAGGTCGCACGGTCGCTGTACAAGGCTCGCGGGAAGATGGGCAAGGATCTACGCAAGCGGCTGCGCAACGCCGGCGAGATCATGGCCGTGGAGGCCCGCTCGATCGCCTCAGAGCACAGCGAAACGATACCGCCCACCGCCAAGGTCCGTGTAGCCGGTGCCACCGTCGCCGTAGTTGCGGGCGGCAAAGGCGTCGCTATCGCGGGCCTTTTTGAGTTGGGGAACACGGGCGCCAGCAAAGCAGCCACAGCGTCACGCGGCGGGCACTTCCGCCACCCCGTCTTCGGCGACCGTACACAGTGGGTCAGCCAGGAAATGCACCGCTACATGGCACCCGCCTATGACGCCACCCGCGGCCGGGTGCACCTGGAGATCCTCAAGACCGTGCACGAGACGACCGACATCATCGTCAAAGACAAGGGCGTCTGATGGGTGGCTCAGCGGAGACACGCATCGTCCGGTGGCTGTTGACGGGCGACAGCAAGAGCGCGAACAAAGCGATGGAGGACGTCGAAAAGTCCTCCGACAAAACAGGCGACAGCCTCGATGAGACCGGCAAGAAGTCCGGCCTGCTGTCAAAGGCGTTCGGTGGCCTGAAGAACATGATCGGCTACGGCGTCGGCGCGCTCGGCCTGGGCACTGTGGCGTTCGGTTTGAAGGACGTCATCTCGGGCGGCAAACAGTGGCAGGAACAGCAGGCCCAGCTCCAGAACGCGCTGAAGAACACCGGACAGGCCGGCAAGCAGCAGATGGACGTGCTCAACAAAAGCGTCGAGCGCTCAGCGACGCATGGCGGCTTTTCACCGATCGAAGAAGCCCGCGGCCTGACACAGCTCATCCAGGTCACGGGCAAAGCGAGCACGGCCGTCAAGCTCAATGCGGCGGCTGTCAACCTTGCCCGCGGTGCCCACTTGGAATACAGCGCGGCCCTGAAAATCGTCGCTCGCGCCCAGGCCGGCACAGCCGGCAGAGCGCAGCAGTACCTCGGGATCATCCAGCCCGTCAAGACCTACGTCGACAAGCTCACCGAAGCGCAGAAGAAGCAGAACCCCGAACTGCTCAAGCACGCCGAACTGCTCGACAAACAGGCCACGGCACTGCAGATCAACGAAGTCATCGCCAAGAAATACGGCAACGCGACCGCCGCCTACAGCAAGACGGCATCGGGCGCGATGAGCAACTTCAAAAACACGCTGGACCTCTTGGAGGAGGACCTCGGCCGCAAGCTGCTGCCCGCGATCACGAAGGTCGGGATCTTCCTGGCGAGCATGGCCCAGGGAGTGATGAACCACTCCAAGCAGATCGGCGCCGTGTTCAAGACGGCGTTCGGTGTCGTCGCGAGCGTCATACGCGTCGCGTGGCCAGCCCTAGCGGCCTTCGCCGCGGTGTTCCTAGCCGTGCGTGCGGCGACGATCGCCGCTGCCGCCGGGGAGGCCATCTTCGCCGCGGGCTCACAGGTGCTCATGGTGATGCAGCTCGCGGCCTCGATCTCCAGCTGGTCAGACGCCTGGGCATTGCTAAACATGGTCATGGACGCCAACCCCGTCGGCATAGTGATCGTTGCCGTCGCCGCATTGATCGCTATACTCGCTGAGGCCTACGTGCACATACGGCTGTTCCGCGAAATCGTGCAGACAGGCTTCGCGGTGATCAAGCTGGTCGTCGGGACCGTCGTCGGCTTCATCATCAAACACTGGAAACTGCTGCTCGCCACCCTCTCGCTGCCCGCGTTCGTGATCGTCGAGATCATCAAAAACTTCACGAAGATCAAGAAGGGCGTCGAAACGGTCTTCGGCGGTATCGCCTCGTTCGTCGGCGGCGTGTTCCACGCCATTGTGGGCAGCGTAGAAACGGGGATTAATCTCGTCATCAAGGCGATCAACAAGGTCATCGAAGGCTACAACTACGTTCAGAAGCACCTGCCCTTCGGGCTCGGCGCCGGACACGTCAACACCATTGGTGAACTCGGCAAGAGCAGCAGCACGCCAGCGGCGCCCGCACCCTACGGGGTCGCCGCGCCCACGCACGCGGGCGGCAAAGACCTGCACATTCACCTGCACCTCGGTGCCAGGGAGGTCACAGAAACCCTGATCTCTGACCCGTGGAGCCAACGTCATCTCGCGGAATCGGTCGCGCTGCACACGCTGCAAAGGCAGGCACGCGCCTGACGGGAGGCCGCAATGCTCAACCTCACGTCCCGCGAAGTGCGCTTCAAAGGGCTCTTGACGAACGGCAAGGCCGTCGAACGCTACGAATTCGCGGTCCTCGCTAACAGCGAATCGCTCCAGCCGACAGAAGGCTACGCGATCTACGCCCGCGTGAAGCGGCCCCAGCGCAAGTCGCTGACGATCCTCGAAGGCTACGAACCGATGACGCTACAGGTGCCGATCCTGTTCGACACCTCAACCGTCGCGGACAGCAAAGCCGTCGAGACCGACATCCAGATCCTCGAATGGATGGCCGGCCGCGGCGTCAAGTTCAAAACGCAGAAGGAAGGCGGCGTCGGCACACCCGGCGAAGGCAACAGCCCGCTGATCCAGGTCGAATCGTTCGACAGTCGCGGCGAAACGCCGCTCGTGCCCTTGCAGTTCCAGACCAAATCGCTGTACTGGGTCATCACCGGCATCGAATGGAACAAAACGCTCGGCTCAGGCGTGATGCGCGACGAGAACGGCTACCGCGTCCGCCAGGCCGCAGTCGTCACCCTCACCGAGTACGTGGCGCCCGCGTTCGATGACGGCCTGAACTCGGCTGCCGACCGTGCGAAGGCCCGCGAAGCCGTCGGCAGCCAGATCAACATCGTGACGGTGCCAGTTGACGGCAAGTGGCGCACCCTCTCGGACATCGGCGCTCATTACTGCCATGACAACAAAGTCTCCCGGGAACTCGCTCAAGCCAACACCGGTAACCGTGCGATCGGCAGTAACGTCCTGAAGGTCCTCAAGGCGGGCACAAAGGTCAAGGTGCCCCGCACGCTAATCAGGCCGATATGAGCGAAGAACAGCGCCCGTCAGCGACACGCATCCCGCGCTTCCTCGCGACACGCATCATCTCCGAGGCGGAACGCTTCAAGAAAGGCACACCAGAACACGAGGAACTCGCCCAGGCGATCACCGAGGTGGAACTAGAGACCCAGATCGAGGGTGCCTCCTACATCAAAGTGTACGTCGTGGACCCCTACTGGGTTCTCACCCTCAGCGGATTCGTTGACACCAACGAAGAAGGCATCCTCGATCCGATCGAAGTGGAATTCCCCGAAAAGTCCGGATGGCTGTGGACGTTCTGCGCCGTCGAAGTGAAGACAAACTTCTCAGAACCCACGCTGATCCTGACGTTCGAGGACAAGATCATCGCGGAGCTACGCGAACAGCCGGGGCCATTGAGCGTCGCGCCGGGCACCACCACCCGCGCACAGTTCATCAAGCAGATGGTCGACCAGGTGGGTATCGACGGCAAGGTGCCGCGCATCACGTTCATCTGCCCGGCGTTGAACGTGATCCAGGAAACCGCGACGGCGACCGAAGGCGAACTGACCGACGAAGCCCAGGCGCAGGTGCTCCAGAAGGAAAACAAGTCGCGCGGTGTAGGCGCCGGAGCGCAGATCACGATCAAGGGCCAGAAGCCCACAGCCCAACAGCGCGCGCTCATCAACGAGGCCATGGGCACCGCGAACAGCAAACAGAGCCCCGTGCTCGCGACCGAAGCGTTGATCGCGGCTTGCATCACCGAGAACGACTTCTCGACCAGCGGCGCGGGCCTATTGCAGTTCGAAGAAAGCACAGCCTCCAGTCTCGGCATCAAGAAAGGCGACGTCGAATCGGAAGTGGACGCGTTCCTGTCGAAGTCCTACAGCAAGGGCACCCTGGAAGTGGGGACGGGCGGCGCGATCGAATACGCACAGAAACACCCGAGCGCCCCGGCCTACGAAGTCGCACAGGCCACCCAGGGCTCAGGTGCCGGAGAACCCTCCAAAGGCGCAGCCAACTACGGCCCCAACGTCAAGGAGGCACAGGCGATCGTCGCAGCCTACGGCGGCGTGACGCTCGGCAAGAAGTCCACCGGCGAATCAGATGTCTCTCAGCTCAAACGGGGCAGCACCGAAAACCCTGATGAAGACTCCTGGGAAGCGATCACCCGTCTCGCCCAGCAGGTCACCTGGTTCGCGTTTACCAACGGCAACAACCTGTACTACATGGACGGCCCCGACCTACGCGCCCAGAAGCCCTCGCTCTACGTCGAAGTGCCCGCGAACAAGGTGATCCACGACGACGCCCAAGGACACAAGGTCGAGGAAACTGGCGTCATCAACATCCCGTTCACGGGCAACTTCGACAACACCGCCTTCGAATACCGCCAAGCACACAAGGTCAAAGGCCGCGTGCAGCGCAAGTCGAGGATCAGCAAACCCTCCACCCCGTCGGAGATCAAGCTGGAGCTGACCTGTCCGCCCTACGCCTACCGTGCCGGCGAGGTCTTCTTCTTCCAGAACTCCGGGCCATTCGACGGCCCGTGGATCGTGACCGACGCCACCCGCAACATCCTCAAAGACACCTTCACGACATTCACGCTCGAGCCGCCCGTCGCACCACTCCCAGAGCCGCAAGCCTCAAGCACGGGCGCGTCGACCGAAGCAGCGACGAACTCCGGCAGCTCAAGCTCTGTCGCTGAAGCCGCGAAAAAGGCGCTGGCGGAAAAGGGCAAGTACGTTTATTCGGAGGCGAGCAACCGCGAAAACGGCGGGACGCTGTTCGGGCCGTCGCCGCGCACGATGGACTGCTCGGCGTTTGCCACGCTGTGCTACAAGGCGGCCGGGAAGCCTGACCCGTCGGGGCTGGGCTACAAACCGATCGGCGACACGGGCACGATGATCGCCAAGTGCAAGAAGGTCGGCATCCCCGAACCCGGGGACCTCTGCTTCTTCGGCGAAAGCGAATCCGCCACGACACACGTCACGGTGTACGTCGGCAACGGGAACGCGATCAGCATGGGCAAGCAGGGCGACCCCGAGGAAGGTCCAGCTCCGACGACCGGGCCATCGGGCTTTCTGGGCTACTACCGGCCGAGCTGATGCCCAACCCCGCGAAGCTCCTAGCGCTGCCAGGCACGACCATTGACGAGCGTCCGCTAGTTCCCGGCTATGTGAGCACGGCCCGGGCCGCGCCGGCGGCGTTCGGCGACCCGGTGTGGGTGATTCTGCCCGAACACTCCACGGAAGCGCCCGTCGCGTGCTCGTGGAGCGCTGAATACGGCACGAGCCTGCCGGCACAGGGCGCCCGCGTCGTTGTCGGCTTCCCGGGCGGCGAAGCAGACGTTCCCGTTGTGCTGTGGTGGGAAGGCGTCTGGAGTGACTCGGACTCGGGCTGGATCGAACCGGCGCTCCTCAACTCCTGGGCCAACCAGGCCGGCCGACTCACGGTCGCCTACCGCAAGAAGGCCAATGAAGTGCGTCTACGCGGCTCACTGTGGGGCGGCGCGAGCGGATCTTCTCCCTTCACGCTTCCCAACGGGTTCCGGCCAACCGGTACGACCTTTGACTCGAGCGGCGGCTACACGACCCAGGCCTCGGCAACGGCTATCACGGTCAGTGCCGCCGGTGTCGTCACGGTCTACTTCGCCTCGGGCGCGACACAGGCATCGATCGACGGTGTGACGTTCACGACCGACTGAGGAGGGACGGCGAATGGGCGAACCCGTACACCTCGCCTCGCCGATGAGCTTCAACAGCCGGGGCGTGGCCGCGACCGTTGAGCAGGGCAGCGCCGAAGAGATCAGCCAGTGCGTGCTGAACATCGTGCTGTGCGAACCCGGCTTCCGTGCAGACCTGACGACGTTCGGCGTGCCACAGCCACTCTTCCAGACGCTCCCGCTCGACCTCGCGCCGTTCCAGCTCGCCATCGAACGCTGGGAGCCCCGCGCTGAACTGACGATCGCCGAACTCGAAGAACTAGCCCCGGCGAACAGGAAGATCGTGGTGGACGTCCAGTGAGCGAAGCGTTCGTAGAAGCCCAGGTGACGACGTCCCCGGAAACGCTCGCCGACGAAGCGCTCGCCAAGCTCAAAGAAGAACTCGAAGCGCGCGGCGTCGTCGGCTGGGAAGCCAACGACGGTGATCTTGAGATCATCCTGATCGGCGTCCTGTCGCTGATGGCGTCCAACGCCGCGACGATCGCCGCAGTCGTGCCGCCCGCGATCTTCCGCAAGTTCGGGACCGAACTCCTGAAAGTGGCCTACCGCGAAGGCGCAGCGGCCACGGTCACGACCACCTGGACGCTGCTGGAAGAAGGCGGCAAATACGCCAAACACACGATCCCGGCCGGCACGGCGCTTCGCATCGGCGAACTCGCGTTCTACGTCGCCAACGAAGTCACCATCGCAGAAGGCACATCGACGGTCAAAGTGGAACTCGTCGCTGCGGAACGCGGCACGGAATTCAACGGGCTGACCGGCACCCTCCAGCTTGAAAGCCCGCTGAACTGGGTGAGCGAAGTCACGATCGTCGGCGAATCCGCAGGCGGCGTCAACCAGGAATCAGACGAAGAATACATGAACCGCCTCGCGTCCCTGCTGGCGCTCCAGGCACCCCGGCCGATCACGGCCAGCAACTACTCCGAATTCGTGCTGGACATCCCGTCGAGCATTCTGCCCGCTGGCGTAGAGGTGGGCCGCGCCACCGCGATCGACGGGTACAACCCGGAAAGCAACGCCTTCCAGGGCACCCCGAAAAAAGCCGGCGGCGGCAAAGGCGAACTCACCGAAGTCACATCCTTCACGGGGATCACCCCAGAAAAAACGTCGGGCACGCAGACGCACCCCGGCACAATCATCCAAGGTGTGGACATCCCGGCTGGCACGACCGTGGTGTCCGTCAACGAAGGCGCGAAAACGCTCAAACTCTCCGCGGAACCCACCGCAGAACCCGGCAAAGAGAGCCTGACGGCCGTCGGCTCCTACGAAAACCAGCGCACGGTCACCGTCTTCGTCACGAACACCGAAGGCAAAACGCTCAGCAGCGAAGCACGCACGGCCATCAAAAGCTACCTCGAACAATACCGTGAGCTGAACTTCGTCATCTTCGTAGAATCCGCCTCGTACGACCCGATCTATGTGACGACGCAAGTCCATATTCTGTCCGGCTACACCGCCTCATCCGTCGAAGCGAACGTCAAAGCCGCGATCGTCTCCTACCTCTCCGCATTGAAATGGGGAAACCCCGAAGCCGCCACCACCGGCGGCAACTCCTGGTTGAACGCAACCCAGGGCTATGGTGTGGTGCGCTACAACCAGCTCATCGGCCTGATTGAGCGAGTGCCCGGCGTCGCCTACGTCTTCTCGGGTTCCACGGGTCTGAAAACCGGGACGGCTGCCACGCCGTCCGGGACCGTGGACATCACGCTGCTCGGCCCCGCGCCGCTGCCTGAAACCCTGAACAGCTACGTGGTGGTGAGCTCGGCGTGACCGTGTCGTTCGCCACCCGCGCGAAGACGAACATGGCGCCCTGGGACACGGGGCCAGTCGTCGCCGGCAAGACGGACCTCGACCGCTACCTCAACGCGCTCGGCGTGATGTTCCAAGCCGTCCTGGAACTCGCCGAAGAAGAAGGCTCCGACGGCGAAGCCGGCTACGTCGCCGCGTGGGGCAAGCTGATGAGCCCCGCCCTGTGCCCCTTCAAGTACCTCGGCTATCTCGGGATGTACGTGGGGGTGAGCATCCCGGCCGGTGCGACCGAAGCTGAAGCGCGAGCGATCGTCGAAGAACACGCCGGGTTCTCGCGCGGCACCCGAGAAGCGCTCAACCAGGCCATCGAACGGGTCATCGGAACCAAAGTCTTCACGATCCGGGAACGCACCGGGCCGTTGGGCGAAGCCAACGCCTACTATTTCATTCTAATCGTCGGGACCGGGAAGGCCACGCAGGCGCTCTACAACGCGATCAACGAAGTGATCCCCGCAGGCATCTGGTACACGATCACCGAAGCCACCGACGCATGGCTCAGCGGTACCAAAGCGTGGGACGAAATCTCGGCCGGACGCAAATGGACAGAACTGACCGAAGGGACGTTCTAAATGTCAACGCGCGATAATGCATGTTATTGCTACCGGATTCGTGCCCTATACCACACGGGCGAAGAAGGTGTCGGCTGATGGCCTTCACCATCGATGAGGCCAGACGCATGTTCGACCTGCCGCCCTGGGCGCCAACGCGCGAGGCACTGCTCTTTCGGTTCTTCGCGGGCTACGGGCTAGTCGTCGCCAGCACTGTCGGCGGCAGCCTCCACTTCATCTATATGGCGGGCGATCCGCCGCAAAGCGTCCGAGATGCCTGCGAGCGAGAAAAGGAAGACCTCGTCGCGCTGCTCGCGCGTGAGAGCGTCCCACCAGTGCGTGGTGTCGCCCGCAGCGTAGAACAGCGAGCCTGGCGAGCTTGCTACCGGGGCGCCAAGCGCCTCCATGACTTCCTGCTCAAGCGGACCCACGAACCGGACGCTACACGAGATCACGAAACGGGGGGATGACCCATAGCCGAAAACCTCACCGCAGCCCCGTTCGCGATGCCCTATCCGTCCAGCACAGGAGAAGCGAAAAAGGGAGCCGCCGACATCCAGGAACTCGCCGAACGCGTCACGGCCTACCTCAAAGAACGCCTGACGCTCGTCTCAGAACACGGCTCAAGCTTCACCGCCGCCTCCGGAGAACTCATCAAGTGCACCGCAGCGATCACCATCACACTCCCCGCCGCATCAGTAAACGCCGTAGTCGAAGTGTTGAGCAACGGACATGAAGTCAAAGTAGGTGGAGGCGCCGGACTCATCTACGGAGACTTCATCGAAGGCATCACACCAATCACCTTCGTCGGCTACCAGCATGCTCGGTTCGTCTCCGACGGCACCAACTGGTTTATGACCGCGGGCACCCCGACGGCCTCGGTGTCATTGGAGCGGGGTGCGAGCCAGAGTTTCCTGTCGTGGGCGCTGATCAGTGCGGCGGGTGCCATAGAAGCCCAATCCGGTGATTTCTCATCCGTCGAACTGAAAGAAACCGCAGTTTACAAAGTGAACTGGAAAACGGCGAAGACCAGCGCAAAATATGCTGTGGCCGCGTCGGCGCTCAGCGTCGCCAACCGGGTTACTACGGTTAGGACGCTTGAAACAGGCGCGTTCACCGTCGTCACCGTGAACCCCGAAAACTCCGTCCAGAACGCCACTCAGTTCATGGTGGTCGTGATGGCCTTGTCTTAGTAGAAGGTTTCGCAGCGCGGCGGGTCGACCGCGTTTGTGCCCATGCCCATGACCGATGGTGCACCGCTGCGTAGCTCTGGTAGTCCCAACAGGTTGCCGTACTCGTGGACCATGTCGCTGCAGAGTTCGACGAACCACGTATCCTCGACGGCTTCCGAGGGCCAGCGTGTCGAGTTGAAGGTGATTGTGCAGTTGGTGAAGGTGCTGGCAGGCGCGGCCTTGCTGTTGGCACCATCGGGAGATACCCACGACGACCACGATTCAGCGTGGCTCGCGTGGCCGTAGAGTGCGAGCCAGCCTGCTTCAAGTTCGGGCGTTTCGGGGGCGTGGGTGATGGTGATTGCGCCGCCGCACGGCGTCGTGCCCCAATAGCCGGCGGCGATGTGCTCGGCCACTGCTATCGGGTTCTCCCGGGCCACTTGGGCGCCGAGCGCTGCCGAAGGCATGATGGCCAGGATGCCAAGGACGAGGATCAACGCGCGCATCAGCGGTGTCGCCGATGGCTCGCGGGCCAGCCGCCCAGCCGCACGCAGCCACCGCCGTTGAGTTCAAGGAAGCGCCAGTCGCGGTGAGCGAACGCGCGATCAGACCATGTGAACGTGTAGCCCTGCGCGCCGAAGGCCGCAGTCGCGCCGACGCTGCCGTTGTGGCCCTGGAGCGTGACCGAGTTTTCTTCCTGCCCTTCGATATAGCCGCCCCGCGCGTATCGGTCCGCCTGGCCGGCGAAGTTCCCTTCCAGCGATGGCGCGAGCGTGAGGTCGTTGCAGCGTGAGACGAGCGTGAAGCCCTGCTGCGCGAGCACCGGCCCCCACAGTTGCGGGTCGTAGACGGCCACCTTGACCGTGAGCGTGCCGGCCTGGTCGTTATAGGCGACATTGACCGTGTGCAGGCCCTCTGTCGCGAGCTTGCAGCGGTAGCCTTCCGGCCCTTCGGCATGGCCGCGAGATTCTTCGCTGGTTTCCTGGGGGTTGCACGGGGGTGGCTGGGGGCCGATCGTGGGTTCTTCCACGGGCGGTTCGAATGTGACGCTGCCGTAGTGGATTGTGGCCAGTGCGGCCGTGGGTGAGGCAAGCAGCGCAAGGGCGGCTATGAGAAGCGTGAGGCGTTTCATCTGGGAGTCCTTTCCGTTCGATCAATAGGAGGCATCCGTGTCACCCGCAGACCTCAAGCGTGCGCGCAGGCTGTGCACCCTCGGCGGGTTCTCGGTGAGTCGGCGTGGGATCTACCAGGAGCCGGTCCCGAGGGCCGCGGTGGAGTGCTTCCTCGACGCGTTCGGCTTGCGGAGTAGCATGGTGCCGGTGCCCCAGTTGAACGAGCATGCCCAGCAGCTCTACGAGGATCTCCGCTTTCTCGCCGAGGATGGCGTGACGAGCATCGGCATGCCGATCGCAGAGGTCTACAACACGCTGCTGCGCCAGGCGAAGACGCAGTTCCCGACGGACCGCGTCGTGAACACTCTTGAGCCCGTGGACGACACGATGCACCCGCGGGTCTTGCGCGCCCTCGTCGGCCAGCTTCGGCTCGTGCTCGGCAACGCCTGAGCCTCTCGCGGTTGCACGCGGGCCGTTAGTTGCGTGTGCAACGGGGCGTGTGGCGACGGTTGTCGCGGTAGTAGTCTTGCTGGGCATCGAAGCTCCGAACTTCGGTGTCTGCCCCCGGTGACGCTGTGGCGCTGCCGGGGGCGCTGTGAGGTCGGATCGTAGCTGAAAGTCCAGAGCTTGAGATCCGACGGTTTTCCTGCACCAACTCGTCTCCGTGCGGGCGCCGACGGTTATGTCAACGAGGGTGCTGTTTGGCCTGCAAACACGCGCTTTCTGCAACGCGCGATAATGCATGTTTCGTACACCTACAGGCGGATGAGTCCCGCGAAGCAGTCCCCGGGCGCCCTTGGACGGGGCCTTGTGCCTAACGCCAGACGACTGCTTCGCGGGGCTCACTCAGTCCCTCTTCGTTGACCGAGGCGTTGTGAAGATGATCGTGATGCGCTCGGGCGATGACGAGAATCGAGCGTACATCTGGCCGTCCACGAGCTTCGCATCGATGATCTCGCGCAGCTCCCCCTTCCAGGGGTACATCATGCCGACGAGTTTGCTTGGATCACTCGGGTCATAAGTCTCGGCCAGACGACGGGTTGCATCTTCGATCTCCCGACGCAGATCGTCGTGCGTCGATTGAGCGACGCGGTAGCGAGGCGTGCGTTCGCGCATAGCTCGAGTGAGCTGTCCTCCTGCGACCAACTCGGCGAGCTTGCGGTGGACGATG
>Ga0209420_1000094_pt1 | contig 56791 bp, 51 predicted proteins | sample BlaSpr_A8_OM1_O1_FD_187972 | JGI IMG/M metagenome (GOLD analysis project Ga0209420, IMG submission 187972) | Forest soil microbial communities from Thunder Bay, Ontario, Canada - Black Spruce, Ontario site 2_A8_OM1_O1 (SPAdes) (version 2) | ecosystem: Environmental > Terrestrial > Soil > Boreal... | reverse complement strand
GATCGATTTAATCTGCATGGCGATGATCCTCCGTCTGGCTTTTTGCCAACTCAATCATTACTCCTGTTGGCTTTCTATACGGCGGACCTTCTCATTATCGCCCTTACACTCATTGACCCGGTTCGGGGCGCCTGGGCCGCGATTACTTGTGGCGGTCGAGAGAGAATCGGTTCAAGATTTCCGGATATAAAGAACGCAATCGCTGACCGGCGGCTGTTTGGTGACCCCATCTCGCGTCATTCGCGCCGGCTTGTTAGCCTTCGGAGTGATCGAAGCCAACGAAAGGGCGCTCGCCAGGCCGCCAAGGGTCCATTCCAGGTGATGGCTTCGTGTCTCTGTCTTCCGTTTTTTTGTCTGGCGTAACCGTCTTGGTAGCCGCGTCGATAGGAGTCGCCGATGCGTTGGAGTTGTTCATCGCTCAGCATGGTGTCACCTGGATAGGTAATTTCTCGTATCGCAGTTTACTATCCATGGGATCAGGTCGCTGGTAATTAATTCGCCTGAACACCTGATTTCAACAACTCTGTCGTTCTACAATTCCCCGCTATGGCAAACGCGCTCTCCGTCGCTGGTTCCAATTCCAAGTACAAAGAACCGAATGCAGAGCCGGCAGGATTTTGGGGAGGTCTCTGGCACGGCATAATCGCTCCATTGGCATTTCTGGTCAGCCTGTTCGCCGGGGGCGTTAGCATCTACGAGACCAACAACAACGGCCACTGGTACGAGTTCGGATTCGTAGTCGGTATAGGCGTCTGTGCTGGCGGCACTGACGCCAGCACCAATACCGGCGCGTCGAATCCCATTCGGCACGTTGGATGAGTGTAAATCGCCTGACTACATCCCGCCTCCGCAGTTAGCTTTCGAATTATCAAATAGCGAGGGGGTGCGGAGCGAGAAGATTTCACGCAGCCTCGGCGCCCCTAAAATCATCCCTAGGGTGTGGTGGCGATTTCCGCCAATTCAGGTGAAAGGTTTCCTGAGGCGACATGAGACACAAGTGGAAGCGATGAAGACAACCGGCTTACTGCACATGTTGGTGATTGTAGGGGCTTTTGCACGTGCGCTATGCGCGGGTCAGGCCTCGCTCGCTCAGACACAATTTCCCACCGGGCCATTGGTTCTCGCAGAGTCCAATACGGTCGAAGCGAATACGGAAAGCGATGACTCGGACAGCAAGACGTCGCCCGCCGAAGATCGCCGAGATCGAATTTTTTATCCGGGGGACACGGAGAGGCCAAAGCCTCTCCTACGAAAGTTGGCTTTGAACATCGTGCTGGACGAAAAAGACATTTTTACCAGCCCCTTCCATGTGAATCGCCACAATGAGCTGGAATGGCTGGTGCCAATCGTTATCACGGGAGGATTGATCGTCGGCGACAGGCGCATCGCGGGTCTCCTGGAAAACAGCCATGGCCAGGTTGCGTGGGGTGGACGCATTTCTAATATTGGAGCGTCGTACACATTGATTCCTATCGTAGCCAGCTCTTATGTCTATGGAGCATGGCGCGATAATGCGAAAGGCCGGGAAATCGGCGTTCTCGGGACGGAAACGCTCGTCGACAGCCTGATTGTGGTGGAGGTGTTGAAGGAGATCTTTCGTCGCGATCGTCCCGACGATAAACACCCCGGCGACTTTTGGGCCGGAGGATCTTCGTTTCCGTCCGGTCACGCGATGGAGTCATGGTCCATCGCCTCTTTGCTGGATCATGAATTCGAACACAAGAAAATCGTCGGTATAACTGCGTACACGCTGGCCGGGATAGTGAGCGCAGCACGTATCGCTGCACGAAAACACTTCGCGTCAGATGTGGTTGCGGGGGGCACAATGGGCTGGTTTATCGGACGCCACGTCTTTGACACGCACATGAGTCATCTCGCTCACCCACACGGGGCGCTGCGACCCATGATTGTGCCTCAAGTGGATCCGGTCCAACGGAGCTACGGCGCCGCGCTGGTGTTTAACGTAGGCGCAGACAGGTAGGAAGCATCGTCCGATGTTGGAGTTTCTTATGCCGGGTAATACGATTGTTCGTCTGGAAGTTGAACTTAGGGTGCAATCTTAGGGTCGAGCAAGCCCGAAGTCAAACGCGCGCCTGCTATCATTGCGGCCATGTCCACGGCACAAACCTGGGATCCGGCGAGCTATGCGCGTAACGCGAGATTCGTATCCGACTTAGGATCGCCCGTGGTGGAGTTGCTTGCAGCGAAGCCCGGGGAAAGGATCCTCGACCTGGGTTGCGGAGACGGCATACTCACGAAAAAGCTGGCGGACATGGGCTGCGAAGTGGTTGCGGTCGATTCGAGCGTTCCGCAGATCGAAGCCGCGAGGAAGCTTGGCTTGAACGCGCACGCGATCAGCGGCGAAGACCTGCCTTTCAACGAAGAATTCGATGCCGTGTTCAGTAATGCCGTGCTGCACTGGATTAAGCGCGCTGATGTGATGATTGCTGGAGCGTATCGTTCTTTGAAACCAGGCGGTCGATTTGTTGCTGAATGCGGAGGCTATGGGTGCGTTCATAAGATCCGGACTGCTCTGGTTCAAGCGTTGGAGCGCCGCGGGTTGGATGGCGAGGCTCGCGTTCCGTGGTATTTCCCTACACCCGGCGACTACACTACGAGGCTGGAACGCGCTGGGTTTCGCGTCGATAGCATTGCACTGATCCCGCGTCCAACTCCGTTGCCGGGCGACATTGTTGGGTGGTTGGAAACTTTTGCCCTCAATTTTTTTCAAGGCTTCTCCGACGAAGCTCGCAAGGAGTATCTGCAGGAGGTTCGGATGGTTCTGGAACCGCAACTTCGCGATGCCGATGGAACCTGGGTCGCCGACTATGTGCGGCTGCGATTCGCGGCGACGAAGGCTCGCGGGTGATAGGGTTTCACCGTCCCACTTACGGATTGAAATAGGGATTGTTCGCCATGCGGACGAACGCCGCTTCCGAGGCGGGAGAGGAACTGATTCGCCAATCAGCCTCCTTGTTGATGTCAAACCATACGACGGCCTTGATGAGCGGGAAGCGGGTGCGGAGCGTGGGAATGATGTCGTCGATCCATTTCGCTTTGTCTCCACCGCCTTCGGCGGACGCCATCTCTCCAATCAGGATTGGTTTTTTCTTCGCTGCAAGCAGCGGGTAGATGTCTTGAAACACCTGCTGGAAGGTCTGCCAGCCGCCGTTCGTCGTACCGTTTGTCGTACCCCAGTTGTAGCCGTCGACCCCGGTCCAATCGACGTAGGCGTCGCCGGGATAGTAGTCCATGGTAGTGCGGTTGCCTCCGGGGGTGTCGGTGACGTTGGGACACCACGCCCAAACCACGTTGTTCGCGCCGGCGGCAACGAAGAGGTCGTGAATGTGCCGATAAGCGGAAACGTACAGGGGGGCGTTGTTGCCGCTCCACGCATCATCGCCGTTCATCTCGGCGGCAAAGTCGAGAAAAAACTTCTTGCCGAGCGCTTTGGAACCTTTGGCGCGCGCGATGATCGTAGCATCGAGGCTTCCATCGGCGATCCTGGCGAAGTCGATGTTGTGGGGTTCCCAACTGATGAGAGGAATGCGTCCCGCCGCTAAGTCTGCTTGGGTGACAGTCCCGGTCCAATCGGTGGCCCAACCGTAGTAGGCGAGGTGAATGACAGGTGTGCGCCCGAGCTTTCGCGCCGTCTGTTCGATGCTGCCGGCGCCGTGGAATTGCCCGAGCAACGCCCCCGACGCGGGCTCGAGAATGGAGGATGCGCGCGACTCCTGGCTTGCGGCGTTGGTAAGGACTCCGCTGAAAGCCAGTATGACTACGGCCGCTGAAGCGGCTCTGCAGAACATTTCTCTCATGTGGCTCATGTGGCAACCTGGACGACCTGTCATTCTCCCACATTTTAGAGTCGACCAGCTCCGTCGAAACCCAAACCAGATTTCCCGCTTCGCGTTGCCGGGGCGACGGACAGAGTGTACATCCCGCATGGGAAAGGTCCTAAGGGATTGATGCGCGTGGAATCCCACGTTTCGCAAAGAACGCGAAGCATGGGCGACCCGGCGTTTTCTCAGGATGAAAAGGTCAGGGGTTTGGAATGACATCCTGGTTAAACTTCGTTTAGGCTGCGGAGTGGCACAATGCAAGGTCTTATCGCGGAGGAACCACTTGCGCTCGATCAATCGATTACTGGTTCATGGTTTCCTAATTCTGGTGCTTTCGGGGGCTGGCATCGCCGCTGGCGCTGGCTCTGACCTTAGTCTCTACGTTGCGATCAACGGTGATGATTCGAATCCTGGGACGATGGAGAAGCCGCTGCGAACGATCCAACATGCGGCCGACGTTGCGAAGCCGGGGGACACTGTTAATGTGCGGGAAGGCAGTTACTGCCAGCAGTTGGGGGTGAAGGTTTCGGGGAACGCGGAGCAGGGGTTCATCACGTTTCGGAGCCAGCCGGGGGAACACGCGGTGCTTGATGGCGGGTGCCTGACGCCGCCGGAAGGCGAAAGCAGCATGGTGAAGCTGACCAACGTTAGCTTTGTACGCGTCGAGGGATTGGAGATACGCAACTACCGGACCAGCGAGTTTGGCAGCGCGCCGGCGGGAATCCGAGTATTTGGGGGCGGGTCGCATATCGAAATCCTGCATAACGATGTGCATCACATTGAGCAGAACTCGCCGCGGCGGTTGCGGCCGGGCAGCGGGGCGAACGGCTTTGGGATTGCGGTTTACGGGACTGACGCTAAGACTCCGATCAGCGATCTGGTTATTGATAGCAATGATGTGCACCATCTCAAGACCGGATCGAGTGAGTCTCTGGTCGTGAACGGGAATGTCGCAGGATTCCGCATCACGAAGAACACGGTGCACGACAACAACAATATTGGAATCGATGTGATCGGCTTTGAACACACGGCGCCGGATCCGGCGGTCGACCGGGCGCGCGATGGCGTAGTGAGTGAGAACCTGGTTTACAGTATTACTGCGAGAGGGAATCCGGCTTATGGCGAGACGCCTGATTCGGACGGGATCTACGTGGATGGCGGGACTCGAATTCTGATTGAACGCAACGTTGTGCACGACGTGGACTTTGGCATTGAACTGGCGAGCGAGCATCGCGTGGGGAGCACGAGCCACATCCTCGCGCGCAACAATCTGATTTATTCCTGCCATGCGCCGGGAATCAGCATTGGAGGGTATGACCTGAAGCGCGGGGTTACCGAGGACGCAGTCATCGTGAATAACACTCTTTACAAGAATGACACATGGAAAACTGGACAGGGTGAGTTCTTGATGCAGTTTTACATGCGCAACAATGTTTTCAAGAACAACATTGTTTACGTGGGCGAGCATGGACTAACTATGACCAGCAAGTCCGGGCGGATGGAGGATGGTGCTCCAACGGTGACGATGGATCACAACATTTATTACTTTCCTGCCGGCTCGAAGGCGTTGAAGTGGACTTTCGACCAGAAAGATTATTCGAGTTTTGAGGAATATGTTGCTGGCGCCGGCAATGATCGGAACTCGCGGTTTGCGGACCCGAGGTTTGCGGATGCTGATGGACATGACTTTCATCTGCGGGCGGACTCTCCGGCGCGGAATGGCGGGGAGGATTTGGGATCTGCGAAGGTGGGTGATCAGGATCTTGAGGGGCGGCCACGGGTGCGAGAGAAGAAAATTGATATTGGATGTTATGAGACGCCTTAGCGGGGAGTGGAGTCCCCACCCATCGGCTCCGCTCAGGGCAAGCTTCTCGCAAAGAACGGGAGAAATGGGGCACTCCGCATCGTTGCCTAGCTGTCTTTGCCTAGCTCTCTTTGCGGTAGAGGAGGTCGCGCATGGCTTGCCTGCGGGCTTCGTTGGCTTCTTTCAGGGTCTTGCGCTCATCGGCGTCCGTGCTCTGTTTCGTAGCAGGGTCGGCGTTTTCGGGTGCGCTGCAGGCTGGACAACGGTTGGCGAAGCCAGGCTTGTCCGGCCTGAGCTCGAACTCTTCTGAGCAAACGGAGCAGACTCGGATGGGGAATGCCATGCAGCTACCATGATACCGCCCCGGCTTATGGACTCGCGATGCGGGGACCGGCACTAAACTCGATTTCTCAGAAGCCCCGTTACTCCGTCAGGTTATAAATCAGCCCGTATGGGTCTTTGACGTAGCATCGTGGAAAATCAGGCTCATCCTTCACCACCCTGCAGCCTTTTTTCTTGAGCCTCGCTTTCGCTTCCTTCACGCTCTTCACGGTAACTTCCAAAACCGGGCCCAGAACCGGGCCGGGCTCAATGAACAAATTGATGTGTGGCCCGTGGAGGCCCACCATTTTCGGGTTCTTATCCGTAATCTCAAAGCCGAGTTCCTTGACGTAGAAGTTGGCGGCCTTCATTGGGTCTTTGGCCTGAATCAAAATATCTGTGCCGAACGTATTTGCCATAGCACCCTCCGTATTCACTTACTTGTGCTCGGTGTGCCCCTCAAGCAAATTGAGCGCGTGCGGAATCAGGTCCACGACGGCGTCCAGGGATTCCACCGCGCCGCCGGGACTGCCGGGCAGATTCAGGATCAGAGTTTTCTCGCGCACTCCGCATACTCCGCGGCTTAACGCGGCGAATGGAGTTTTCTTTGCCCCTTCGAGACGCATGCGCTCGCCTACGCCATCGATCAGACGGTCGCAAATCGCTTCGGTCGCTTCCGGTGTGACATCGCGCGGGGCGATGCCTGTGCCGCCGGTGGTTACGATGAAGCGGACTTCGAGCGCGAGGTGAACCAGGGCATTCTGAATCTGCATGGAATCGTCTTGCACAATTTGGGCGGCGACTATGCGGAAGCCGAGCTTTTTCAGGACGTCGGTGACTGCTGGACCGGAAACATCCACGCGTTCGCCGCGGGCGCAGGAATCGCTGACCGTGAGCACAGCGGCGGTGAGCACCACCGGTTCGGGTCGTTCTTGAGACGACGACTCAGCTGTCAAGGAGGACATCTTCTTCCTCTTCCCGCCGGCCACTGCTGCCGCTCGAAGCAGAGCCGCTGCTGCTGGCCGCGGCGCCGGCGCTCGCGCCGCTGTCTTCAGAGCTGGCGGACTCTCCGCCGCCATCGCGCTGCGATTCGTCGAGCAGGCGCAAGCCCTCCATCAGCAGGCCCTGGGTGTTGAGCTTGGTGGTTTCCTGATCGGTTTTGCCTTCGAAGTTGAGCTCGAAGTTGCCGCCGGTCCAGCGCAGAACTTTGAAGACGGCCTCATCGCCGGTCAACGATCCGTAGGTTGCGTGCTTGACCTGGCCCTCGACGAAGAAGACCTCGCACTTGTCGCCTTGGTGGTTGAGCTTGAGCTGGCAGCTCTTGCGTCCCATTTCGAGCGACTGCATGAGGTCGATCACATTCATCTGGGAAAGATTGCCGCGCACGACGCCGTCTGACGGGGCGGTCTTTGCCATCTTTTCGAGCGCGATGCGGTCGACGGTGCGCTTGATGCGGCGCGTGGCTTCTTTCAGGAAAAAAGGTTTGGGCAGGTAATCGTCGGCGGCATCCTGCGGGGAGAGGCGCTCATCAATGTCAACCCGGCTCGCCATCAGGATAGCGGAGAAATTTGCCGTGGCCGGCCGGCTCTTCAGGCGCTCGACTAGTTGGCGGCCATCCATGCCGGGCATGCGGTAGTCACAGACCACCAGGTCAGGAGGATCGTCAACCGCCTTCAGCAAGGCGTCAGCCGCATCGCCGGCGGCCACAACGTTCGCGAACGGAGTCAGCGCCTGCTGCAACATTCCTAGCACCATCGGGTTGTCATCGACTAAGAGTAGCTTTACGTCGTTTGCCATGGAATCGGTTGTTCGATTGTTAAAGACGCGCTACTTCGCGCGCCGGTAGTCTCCGGTCTTGCCTCCAGTCTTGCGCTGCAGCACGATCTCGCGAATCTCGATCGCCTTATCCATTCCTTTCAGCATGTCATAAATCGTTAGCGCTGAAATACTTGCGGCCACGAGGGCTTCCATTTCGACGCCGGTTTCGGCCGTTGTCGCTACTTTGGTGGTGATAGCGACGCCATTCTCGCACAGGCTAATGTCGACGGCAACGTGGGCGAGCGGGAGCGGGTGGCACATCGGGATTAGCTCTGAGGTGCGCTTGGCCGCCATGATTCCCGCTATGCGCGCTACTTCGAGCGGATCGCCTTTGGGATTTCTCGGAAGCGCATCCAGGACGGCCGGTTTCACGTGGACGAAGGCGCTGGCCTCGGCTTCGCGCCGGTTTGCGGCTTTGCCGGAGACATCGACCATGCGGGCGCGGCCGGCAGCGTCGTAGTGGGAGAGCTTCTTCGGCATGCGGAAGGTTCTATCTTACATGGTAGAGGCGGGAGGGGAGAGTCGGGCAGTCGTTGAGCTGCACGCAAGATCAGCAAACTACGTCTCTACACAGGCATTTGCGCATTTACCGCGGCATGACTGCAACCCACTCGGCTGTTTTAATGTGTTCGCAATCGGGCGGGATGACGATGTAGCAATTGGAGCGGGCCTGGGCTGCGATGTCTCCTGAGCCTTGCCAGGGTACGAGTTCGACCCCGGCGTCTTTATATTGGCCGGAGAGAATCGCGGGGAGGAAGCGCGTTAGTCCGGGCCTGACTCGGATTTCGGATTTTAGCCGGGCGTACAGGAAGGTGAGCGGGCGCGGGCGCATTCCTCCGAGCGCCTCGAGAATGGGCTTCGCAAACAGTTCGAAAGTGACCATGGTGGAGATTGGGTTGCCGGGTAGGCCGAAGAAGTATTTATGCTGCACCGGGGCTGAAGCCCCTTCGCGGGCGGGGGCGCCCGCGCCACACTTGCTGGTGCGGCCGAATACTGCCGGCTTTCCCGGCTGGATTTTCGCTCCGGTGAAGAGGAATTCGGCTTGCATTTCTGCCAGGACTTGCTCGACCAGATCGTAGCGTCCCATGGAGACGCCGCCGGTCATGATCAGCAGGTCGGACTGCAGGCCTTCTTCGATTAATTGGTGGAGGCGGCGCGGTTCGTCGGGAGCGATGGGTAAGAGCACGGGCTCGCCGCCGGCTTTCTGGATCTGCACTGCCAGCGAGTAGGTGTTGGAGTTGCGGATTTGCGAGGGGCCGGGTTCGGTGTCGAGGTCGACTATCTCATCGCCTGTGGTGAGTATCGCCACGCGAGGGCGAACAAATACTTGGAGCCTTGATTTGCCCACCGACGCGGCGAGCGCTATGGCGGCTTCGTTGAGGCGTGTGCCTCGATCGACGAGGAGGCTGGCGCGTTTGGCTTCGGCTCCCTGCGCGACGATGTTTTCGGCTGGGGCAGCGCCTCTTGTGATTTCGACGAGATTGCCCTCTTGCGATGTGTACTCGACCATTACTACGGCGTCAGCGCCCGGCGGAACGGGAGCGCCGGTCATGATGGAGAAGGCTTCGCTGCGACTCAGCCTGGATGGCGGTTGCAGGGGGCCCGCTTTGATTTCTCCAATTACCTTTAGCTTCGCTGGGAGTGTTGCCAGATCGGCTGCCCGTACTGCGTAGCCGTCGCGCGTGGATCTTGGGAACGGCGGTATGTCGCGATCGGCAGTGAGGGGCTCAGCGAGGACTCGGCCTGCGGCGCAGAGCAGAGCTGCTGTTTCGTATCTTGGTGAGGCTAGACGCGAGGCGTGGTCTTCGACGACCTGGCGGGCTTCTTCGAAGGTCAGGACGAGGGATTCGGTTGGCGGTGCTGCCATGGGGAGATGATAGTGGAAGGAGAAGGACAAGGGTCGCGGAATCTCAAATGATCATTCAGGTCTCTCGGTAAGCTTATCGTTCTCGTTTTCAGTTCTCACAACGTCGCGGGGGAGTTGTGGGATTATCGCCAGCGTACTAGACGCCTTGGCAATCAACACGCGGCCCTCGCTGCTTTCGGCAGTCACCGCGGCCTCAACGAAAACGAGATTCTTCCCGGAACGCAGCACCTCCGCTCGACACGACAGGACCGAACCTGTGGCTAGGCGCAAGAAAGAAGTTTTGTTCTCTACGGTGATAACGTCTCGGCCCTCCGATACGGTGGAAGCCGCGGCCCCGCCGCAGGTGTGATCTGCAATCGTCATCAGGACGCCAGCATGAACGAATCCATGCTGTTGCTGAAGAACAGGTGATACGTTGACGGCCGTCTCGCACCAGCCGCGACCGAACGACTTCAATTCGATTCCCAGGGAGCCGACGAATCTCGCATCCCGGAAAATTTGCTTCACCAGCTCTCGATTCCCGTCTGTCATGTCCGTATCACCTCGCCTACTGCTTTGGCCGGTCTTTGAATCTGTCTGGGAATCTGTCTGGGAATCTGTCTGGAATGGACGGAAGAGAACCTATGGATGCGGAGTGAAGGCATTGTTCAAAGTCTCCAAGGCCGACATTCTACAGGGAAAAGGGAGGCCAGAGCGTCCCTCGGTGGCTAAAGCCAGGTTGATTCATGTGCGCTTTTACGGCACGGCTGAAGCCGTGCCCTTCCCGGAGCCCTCGCTTCCTTGGCACTCGCTTCCCGGGACCCCTCGAGAGGGCTTGGGGCTTGCTATCTGACGAGTTCCTGGCCTAAGACGGTGGGGTTGCTGGCGTAGGAGAGGCCGACTTCGAGATCGACTACGCGGTCGCGGACCAGTTGGGCGATTTCGCCGTCGAAGTGTTGCATGCCTTCGGTTGCTCCTGCTTTGATGGCGTCAAGCAACGTCCTGCCCTCGCGCTCGCCTTTCTCGATACTCTCGCGCGTGCGAGCGTTGGCTTTCAGGATTTCGGCTACCGGGACCCGGCCGCTGCGGTCGGCCTTGGGCAAAAGCCGCTGGCAGATGATGTAGCGAAAGGTTTTGGCGAAGCGGTCGCGCACACTTTTCTGTTCATCGGGCGAGAACGAACTGACGATGCGCTCCACAGTTTTGGGTGCGTCCATGGTGTTGAGGCTGGAGAGCACGAGGTGGCCGGTCTCGGCGGCTTCGAGGACGCTCTCGATGGTTTCGCGGTCGCGCATCTCGCCCACCAGAATTACCTTGGGCGCCTGGCGCAGCGCGGAACGCAGGGCGTGAGCAAAGCTGGGCGTGTCGCTATGCAATTCGCGCTGATGAATGGTGGAGCTTTTATGGTTGTGCAAGAACTCAATGGGATCTTCAATGGTGATGATGTGGTAGTTTTTCTCGCGATTGATGCAATCGAGCAGTACGGCCAGAGTGGAGGACTTGCCCGATCCGGCGGGCCCGGTGACGAGCACGATGCCATCGCGCAGCTTGGCCACATCGGCCAGGTGTGCAGGCAGGCGAAGGGAAGCGAAATCCGGGATGGCGGTGGGGATTACGCGCATCACGATGGCGCAGCTGCCGCGCTGGATGAAGATGTTGACGCGAAAGCGGGCCACGCCGGTCAGGCCGTAGGATATGTCGCAGGATCCGTGTTCGCGCAGAGTGGTGACGGCCTGCTTGTTGTCTCCAATCAGATCGGCGGCGATGTGGCGGGTGTCATCGGGAGTTAGCGTAGTGAGTCCCGCGACCTGCACCGGAATGAGCTGGCCGTAGACCTGCACTTGTGGCGGCCTTCCGGGAGAAAAGATTAGATCGCTGATCCTTTCCGCGGCGCGCAGCATTGCGCCCAGCAAAACGGGTGTAGCCACTTTGCCGCTGCCGGAATAGCCTTCCAAAGAAACTGCAATTGCGGAGATGCCAGGTGTTGCCAATTCCACCCCTCGCACAAATCTGTGCTTATTCTTAGGGAATTGCGCACACCACAGACGGGAGTCCGGGCCAACCGAAGCTGACCTAATCCCTATACTTTATCGCGGTGGCGGTGGAAAAGTAAGGACGGTTAGGACAACGCCCTTAGTAACCAGGAGCCAGTTCTCAGTACTCAGTTCTCAGTAAGACCATGCGGCCTGCGGCCAGGGGTTGTTGCACAGAAAAGGGCGGCCCTCTTGGCCGCCCTGTCGAACTGAATGCATGCGGACTAGTTTTTGGCGCCCTTCTTCTTCGCGCCGAAACCGGTCTCCACAGGAGACCCAATGCTGGTCAGCATGTCCTTGGCGTTCTGCGCGTTAGGACCGGCCGGCGAGAGTTCAAGGTACTTCTGGAACGCCTCAACCGTTCCCGGGGCAGGAATCGTCTTGTCGCCTTTAAGGGTGGCCTTGCCAAGGAGGTTCACGCCCTTCTGGTAATACGCCTCCGCCTTAGTGGGGTCGGCAGCGATGCATTTGTCAAAGGCGGCGATGGCGTCATCGACTTTGCCGGCGTTGGTGAGCACCGCGCCGATATTGAAGTAATAGCCTGCGGCGCCCTGGGGATCGATCTGCGCCGCCTGGGCATAGGCTTTGACGGCGTCGTCGGTCTTGCCGGACCTGGCGGAAGCATCCGCCATGTTGTTGTAATACGCCGCCAGTTTCTTGTTATCGTCAGCATCTTTCTTCGTTTCCATGGCTTTCTGCTTGATATCGATGGCCTTCTGGTAGTCAGCGACGGCTTCCTGAAGGCGCTTTGTTTTCTCCGCAGGATCGGTCTGTTTGGGGACCGAGCCGCGATAGGCATCGGCGAGTTGCGCCCAGATTACGTCGCGCGTGGCATCGGTCTGGGTGGCTTCGGTCAAGGTGGCGATGGCGGCGTCGAAGTCTCCGGCCTTCATGGAAGCGTTGGCGGCAACGATTTTGTCGTTCAGACCCTTAATCGCGCTATTTTCCTTCCTTATTTTCTCCTCGGCCTCCTGTTTCTGTTTGAGTTGTTCCGGACTCAGGCCGACGCCCTGGGCGGCCTTCTGCTGCTCCTTCTGCAGGTCGAAGTCGAGAGTGTTTTCGTCCAGCGTGACCGGGTATCCTTTGACCGGGAACAGTTCTTTGTTGGCTTTGAGGTCGTCGGCATTTCTGTAGAGGACTACGTTGTACTTGCCGGCGGCAACGCCGAGGGAGAAATACTCGCCCTTCTTGTTGGCCTTGAGAGTGTATTTCTGGCCATTGTCCAGGTTGGTGTAGACCACGATGGCATCCGCGAGGGGCTTGCCATCCACGTCCTTGCACACGCCCTTGACCGTTCCAGACTGGGCGAAGACCGGGGAAGCACAGAGTCCCAGCAATAAGAGAACAAAAGCGAACACGGCAAAATGTTTCTTCATCTTGGCCTCCCGGCGCAAAACATTTTCTAGATTGAAAATTGTCATGAGTGGATTCGTTTTCAATCAATGATCACAGTTCAACAATCTTTTTCTCGGCATACGGAATCGAATCGGCGGCTCCGGCGGCGGCAAACGCCCGCAGCCGCAACACGCAGCTGTCACAGACGCCGCACGCCTGATCCTGACGGCTGTAGCATGACCAAGTTAAATCGAATGGCGCGCCCAATTCAAGGCCCAGGCGCACAATTTCAGCCTTGCGCAGGCGGATGAGCGGCGTGACGATCTCGATAGTTCCTGCTTTCGTGCCCGTCTTGATGACCTGATTGAACGCTTCATAATACGCCGGACGGCAGTCGGGATAGCCGGAACTGTCCTGTTCCACGGCGCCGATATAGATTTTTTCCGCTCCCAGCACCTCTGCCCAGCTTACCGCGACGGCCAGGAAATGCGCGTTGCGAAAGGGCACATACGTTACTGGGATTTCCTGGCCGGGCGCGTGGGCGGCTGGGGCGCCGGTGGGAACGGCGATGCTTTCGTCGGTGAGAGCGGATCCTCCGATAGCGCGCAGAGCCTCGTTGCGCACCAGAAGCGTCTCGTGAATGTTGAGGCGCTGGCAAATCGCCAGGAAGGATTGGCGCTCGCGGGCTTCGGTGCGCTGGCCATAGCTTACGTGCAACGCGGCGACGGCACAGTCGCGAGCCGCCAACGCTGCGCACACGCAAGAATCCATACCTCCGCTGAGCAGAACGACCGCACGGGATTTTGTTGAGCGTGCCATGTCTTGACTGGCAATTCTTCAAACTCCCTTTACTGCCGGGTCCCAAATGAATTTGTGTAATTGCAAACCCAGACGGGCTGGGACGTCATCGGCGAGCATCCATTCGGCTAATTCCTGGGGATCGAGTAAACAGTGCGAACTGTCCCGCGACCCGGTCGCGTCCTTGCGGAAAGCCGGGGAGAATAGAACTGCATTCACTCGCTCCGTCAGATGATGGCGATCCGTGAAGTCCCTGGCGAATTCGTAATCGGCACGCGAGCTCAGCACAAACTTGACTTCGTCATGCGGGGCCAGGGTCGCCAGATTCCCGGCGTGGAAGGTGTCGGCCTCGCCCGAGTTCGGACACTTCACGTCCACGATTTTGATGACTCCCGCGGGCACCCGCTCCAGTGGCCGCTCGCCGCTGGTCTCGAGCAGGACGCGATATCCCGCCTCCAGCAACCGCTGCATGAAAGGGACCAGTTCGCGCTCCTGCAGCATGGGCTCGCCCCCGGTGATCTCGACCAGGCCGCCGCTAGGATTGAGATGCTTCACCTCGTCCCAGATTGCTTCGGAAGTCATCTTGCGGCCGCCCTGGAACGTATATTCGCTGTCGCACCAGGAGCAGCGCAGGTTGCAGCCTGTAAGGCGCACGAAAACGCACGGCAGGCCGGCGTGGGTGGACTCCCCTTGTAACGATTTGTAGATTTCTGTAATTTGCATTCGTGGGTAGCGCCAGCGTCTCGCTGGCCCGGTCGCGGGCGGGACGCCCACTGGACAGCCGCCGGGACGGCGGCGCTACGACTCCGAGTATTTCGCTGTTGTCGTATCGGTCTCAAATACCGTTACGTCTTTTACGCGCACGCGGCCATTCGTCACGCTTTTGAGCCGTATGTTCGATTCGTCGTAAAAATACTTGGCCAGGTTCTCCGCCGAGGGGTTGATCACGGTAAAGGGCTCGATGTCGTTGATCATCTGGTGATCGAGACGGTCGATGACGTGCTTCATCACCTCGCGGAGATCCTTGAAATCGAGCAGAAGCCCGGCCTTGTCGAGTTCGGCGCCGGCCAGGGTGACACGAATCTTGTAGTTGTGGCCGTGCGGCTTTTCGCACTTGCCCTTGTAGTTGCGCAGGTAGTGGCCTGCTGCGAAAGTGTCGTCAACCGTTACTTCGAACATGCATCCCTCAGCGCCTTGGCAGCGAATACAGGCCGCGCCGCGTTCCGTGGCGAAACATCTATTGTAACGCGCATCGCCACAATCGAGCTTGACTCGCCACTGTCTCTAAAGGTAGTTTGCCTATTCGTTTCTTCCCTTGCGCTACGATTCGAATACCAAGGAGTGTATATGCGTCGCAATGTGCCGGTGCTAATTCTCATCACGGCGGCGATAATCGCCAATCTTGCCGCCCAGAGCAAGCCCGAGGCACCGGAGTATGACATCAAGGAACATTACACAAAATACGAGTACCGGGTCCCCATGCGTGACGGCGTGCATCTGTTCACCTCGATATACGTGCCGAAGGACACCTCTCGTGCTTACCCATTTCTGATCAATCGAACTCCTTACAGTGTGGCTCCTTATGGCGTGGATCTGTACCGCACGCGGCTCGGGCCATCGCCCGACTTTGACAAAGCGGGATACATCTTCGTCAACCAGGATGTGCGCGGCCGCTACATGTCGGAGGGTACATTCGTCGAGATGCGTCCGCACATCGATAACAAGAAATCCAAGCAGGACGTGGACGATGCCAGCGACCTTTACGACACCATCGACTGGCTGCTGAAGAACGTGCCTGACAACAACGGAAATGCCGGGATCTGGGGCATTTCTTATCCTGGTTTTTTCACCTCGGCCAGCATCATCGACTCGCATCCGGCGCTCAAGGCGGCTTCCCCGGAGGCTCCCATGACCGACCTTTTCATGGGTGACGACGCCTACCATGGCGGGGCGTTTATGCTGAACGCCAACTTCGGCTTTTACGTTTCTTTCAAGCCGCAGGAAAATCCTCAGTTGCCGCCGAAGACTCCGGTGCCGTTCGATTACGGCACGAAAGACGGGTATGAGTTTTACCTGGGCGTGGGTCCGATCGGGAATCTTTCAAAATATCTTGAGGGTAAGAGTGCGCTGTTCGACGACCAGATGCATCACGACACTTACGACGATTACTGGAAGGCGCGCAATCTGGCGCCGCATATGAAAAACATTCACTGCGCGGTGCTCACCGTGGGGGGATGGTTCGACGCGGAAGATCTGCAAGGCCCGTTCAGCACCTTCCACGCCATCGACAAGAACAACTCCGGAATCTTTAACGCGCTGGTGGTCGGCCCCTGGGTACACGGCGGCTGGGCGCGCTACGACGGCCAGCATCTGGGGCGAGTGGAGTTTGCCGCAAATACGGGGGACTATTACCGGAAGAACATTCTGTTCCCTTTTTTCGAGCAATACCTCAAGGGCAACGGAGACGCGAAACTTCCGAAAGCTTACGTGTTTGAGACGGGCACGGACGTGTGGAGACAATATTCGGCGTGGCCTCCGAAGGAAGCTGAGGCAAAGACCCTGTATTTCCGCGCCGGTGGCGGACTTTCGTTCGAACCGCCCGCATCCGACTCTTCTGCCTTCGATGAATACGTCAGTGATCCGGCCAAGCCTGTACCTTTTGTGAATTACGTTTCGACCAACGTGCCGCAGGAATACATGCTATCTGATCAGCGCTTTGCCTCCAGCAGAACAGATGTTCTGGTTTATGAAACTCCAGCGCTGCAAGAGGACGTAACCATTGCCGGGCCCATTTCGCCACGGCTTTTCGTTTCAACCAGCGGAACCGATTCCGATTGGGATGTGAAACTGATCGACGTGTATCCTGCCGACTATCCCGACAGCAAGTTTGATGCGCCCCGGCCTGAGGACAAAGACAAACCCCGGACTGATGTGGGGCCTCCCAGCTTCATGATGGGCGGATATCAACAGTTGGTGCGGGGCGAGCCTTTTCGGGGAAAGTTCCGCCACAGCTTTGAAAAGCCCGAACCCTTCACGCCCGGAAAGGTCGAAGAAATTAATTTCACGATGCAGGATGTGAACCATACATTCCGCCGCGGTCACCGCATCATGGTACAGATTCAAAGCTCGTGGTTCCCGCTTACCGACCGCAATCCGCAGACCTTCGTCGACATTCCTTACGCCAAGCCCTCGGACTTTGTGAAGGCTACCGAGCGCCTGTATCACGCGAAGGGCGAGACTTCGGGGATTGTGGTTGGCGTGCTGCCGAGTCCGGTCATGGCCGGAGAACAGAAATAGAGGACCAATTCGGGCGAAGACCCGGGGTGGGCGAGAGATTATTCTCGGCGTCTACGCCGTGCGGTTATTTCGGTCGGACTCTGCGTTAGAATTACGACCATTCGCTTCTCCATTGGGGTTCGACCCGCGCCTGCGGGATAACGGCGAGGCGATGAGGACAGGTGAAAATGAACGTCCTGTTGCTTTCCATGCCGGATTCCTTCGAACACATGCCGCCGGTCGCCATCCGGATGCCGAATGGTGCGCTTACGTCACTGGCGGGAAATGTCGATCCGCATCACCGCGTGGCCGTGGCTGACTTGATTCTGGTACACCGGCAGGTCCGTGAGACCGTCACGCGGCTGGTCCGCGAGCTTGATCCGGAAGTCGTCGGACTTTCCATCATGACGTTTCAGCGGCGGACCGCGGGCCGCATTATCGATCTGGTGCGCGCGCTGCGGCCAGGGGTGAAGATTGTGGTTGGCGGATACGACCCCAGCCTTGCCCCTGAAGCTTACGAAAACATGGGCATCGACTACCTTGTGCGCAGTGAGGGGGAAGTTACGTTTCGTGAGTTGCTGCGTGCGCTCGAGCAGGGCTCTGGGTTCGAAAAGATCGGCGGACTTTCCCACCGCGACGGCGAGCGTTGGGTGCACAATCCTGCCCGGGCGCCGCACCGGCTTGAAGACAGCGAAATCCGCCTGCCAAAGCGCGCTGCGCGCGTGCTTGGCGGATACACGCTACTGGGACGACAGGTGGACGTGATCGAGACTTCCCGGGGCTGCACTTTCGATTGCAGTTTCTGCTCCATCATCGAGATGCGGGGGCGTAATTTCCACACGTATTCTTTCGACCGCGTGCTGGCCGACATTCGCGACGCCTACGATCACGGGGCTCGAACCATTTTCCTGGTGGACGACAACATTACTTTGAACGTGAAGCGCTTCGAGGCGCTGTGCGAGGCCATCATCTCCGCTGGGTTGAACAAGATCGATTACTTCGTGCAGGCCATGACCTCGGCCATCGCCAACCACGGCGAAAGGCTCGCTCCGCTGATGCGGCGGGCGGGGTTCCGTTATGTTTTTCTCGGCATTGAAAATATTCTGGAAAATGACCTGGAATTCCTGAAGGCTTCCGCCAAGAACACGGAGCGCACGAACGGCATGAATACCGGAAACGCGACGCTCAAAGCCATCCATTACATCCGTCGCAACCAGATGTTTGTGGTGGGCGGATTGATTGTTGGCAGCCCTGGGGACACGCGCGAATCGATTGAAGCCAACCTGGAATTTGCCCGGCGCTATGTGGACTGGCCCTACATCCAGCATCCGACACCGTATCCGCGGACGCCTATGACGAAGGACTTCCGCGACCAAGGCCTGATCATGAATGAGCGGCTCGAGGAATATGACGGTACGACGGCCGTGGTGAGCACCGAACATCTTCCGGCTGAAGAGGTGGAGTTCCTGCGTTGGAAGGCCGAGCGCTGGATGAAAGTTCACCACGTCCCTGCGGCTCTGAAGCATGATCCTGGGTTCGTCCTGCTCCGCGGATGGAAGATGCTGCTGCACACTTTCCGGGGAAGCTCGATTCGCTCCATGCTGGGGCTGGAGAGCGAGAAGAAAGTGTTTGAGCGGTATCGCGAGATTCGGCGGGCCGAGCGGGAGTATGTGTAGCGGCGCGGTTAGCGCGTCGCGCAGCAATGGAGATCGGCCAACTTAATTTTGTATTCCGAAGAATTCCTCCACCACCCGCATGTCGGTAGTCTTCTTGTAATTCGGCAGGCTCTCGATGAACACGCGCCCGTATTGCTTCTTCAGGATGCGGTTGTCGAGCAGAACCAACAGTCCGCGGTCGTGCAGCGAGCGGATCAGGCGTCCGAAGCCCTGTTTCAGCGTGATCACCGCCGCCGGCACCTGGTAGTGAAAAAAGGCGTTGCCGCCGTCGGCATCAATCGCTTTTACCCGTGCGGCAACCACCGGATCGCTGGGCACGGCGAAGGGCAAGCGATCGATGATTACGCAACTCAGTTGCTCGCCCTGCACGTCGACGCCCTGCCAGAATGACGAAGTGGCAAATAGCACCGCATTCGGCGTCAGCCGGAACTCCTCGAGCAGTGCGCTCTTCGGGGCATCGCCCTGGCGCAGCATGGGGAACTCTAATTCTCCCAGCAGTCGCTGGTAGACGTCGTTCATCTGGGCGTAGCTGGTGAAGAGTACAAAAGCGCGCCCGCGAGTAATCTCGAGCAGCTTGCGGATACGCTGCGCCGCCTGTGCTGTAAACTGCGGCGTCCGAGCATCGGGCAGGTCCGGCGGGACATAAAATAGAGCCTGATTCTCATAGTCGAAGTGTGAGGGCAGGACTGACTCGCGCGCATGTTCGAGTCCCAAACGCTGGCGGATGTATTCGAATTCTCCGCCGACGGCAAGAGTCGCCGAAGTCAGCACCGCACACTCGAGCTTCGACCACAAGCATTCTCGCAAGATCGGGCCGACATCGATTGGAGTGGCCTGAAGAAAGACGTTCTGTCTTCCGCGAGCATTACCCCCAGGGGCTAAAGCCGGTTGCCCGGAGTGCCCGCTTTCGGCACGGCTAAAGCCGTGCCCTTCCCGAGCGTTGCCCCGGCCGCCGCCGCGCCGCTCGATCCAGAACACCGTATTGCGATCGTCCGACTCCATGGCGAAGCCGAGCTGCACCTGGATCTCCTGCGCCCGCCGCACGAGGTTGAACATTTCCTCCGGCTTATGCGGCAGCCCTTCCAGTTCGCCTGCCAGGCGCATCAGAGCCTGATTAAGGGCGAGGAATTCGTCTCCGTTTTCTTCCAGGAACTCACGCCGCGTCTCGAAAGCAAAGCGTCCGTCGCCGGGCGGCAACAGCGAAAAAAAGAACTGCGAGCGCTCGCGCAAACTTCCCAGTGCACCTGAAAGTGACGCTGAAAGCATATGGTTATGTTGCAGCGATGTTTCCACGTCGCGCGCCAGGTCCTCCACGCGCAGGTTGCTCACCGAAATTCCGAAATAGTTTCCCGCCACATCTTCCAATTCGTGCGCTTCATCGAAAATCACTGCTGCGGCTTCCGGCAAGATCCCCGCGTCGGGCGCGCCCTCTGCCTGCAGCTTGATCGCGAGATCGGCGAAGAAGAGATGATGGTTGACGATAATGATGTCACTTTCCATCCCGCGACGGCGCATTTCGGTGATGAAGCAACGCTCCCATTCGCCGCACTTCTGTCCGATGCAGGCTTCCGCTCGCGCATCCAGTTTGTGCCAGAGAGCGCTAGTCTCGGGAAGCTCGGCAAGTTCCGCTCGATCGCCTGTGCCCGTTGTCTTTTCCCACGCAGCGATGGCGCGATATTGTTCGATCTCTTCAAGTCCACTCAGCACCGGCTGATCAGTGAGGCCGTAGAGCTTCTTGCGGCACAAATAATTGTTGCGGCCTTTCATGTAGCAGACGGAAAGCCGGCCGGGACCTTGTCCAGGCTGGGCTGCTCCAAACAGAGTGTGCTCAAGAAATGGAATGTCTTTGTAGAAAAGTTGCTCCTGCAGATTCTTGGTGCCGGTCGAGATGATTACGCGCTTGCCCGAGCGAATCACCGGCAGCAGATACGCCAGGGTTTTTCCTGTCCCGGTGCCGGCTTCCACAATCAGGTGGCGTTTTTCCTCCAACGCCTGCTCGACAGCCTGTGCCATCTGCAACTGCCCGCGCCGAAATTCATACGCGGGATGCGTGCGTGCAAGCACTCCGCCGGGAGCGAAGAATTGGTAGAGAGATGCGTCTTTTCCGCTGGCTGCCGAGCCGCCTCGCGTTGCAGGAGATACGGGTTGGGAGCTTAAAGCCATGGGAGTCTCTATAATAAACAGGTCCCGGCTTTAGCACGCGATTGCCTCATTTTGACCCAGCCCACCTACAACTCGACCAGCACTCTCGCCACCACCGCAGCCGGCGTTCCGACGCTTGCCATCGTGGGCCGGCCGAACGTAGGCAAGTCCACGTTGTTCAACCGCATCGTCGGATCGCGGCGCGCTATCGTCGGCGACGAGCCTGGTATCACGCGTGATCGCCTCTACGGCGATGCCGAGTGGCGCGGCCGGAGTATCCGCATCATCGACACTGGAGGCATTCTTCCCGAGGACAAGGATTTCATCCCGTCGGAGATATTCCGCCAGGCCCGGGTCGCGTTTGATGAAGCCGCTGCGATCGTGATGGTGGTCGACGGCCGCGCCGAGCTCGCCGGGCCTGACCTTGAACTGGTTCGGCTCCTGCGCAAGACCGGGCGTCCACTCTTTCTCGCGGTCAACAAGGCCGACACCGAGAAGCAGGCACACATCGTCGACGAGTTCCATCGCCTGGGAATCAAACAGATGTTTCCGATCTCCGCGGAACACGGACGCGGAATTGATGATCTGCTGGACGCCGTGTTTGAGGTCTTGCCGCCTGCAAACGACCTAACCACAGAGGACACAGAGGAAGCACAGGAAGACACACCTCAGGCAGGAGATGAATCCGACGCCGAGCCTGAGCCCGTTTATGAAACCAAGGTCGCGATCATCGGCCATCCCAACGTTGGCAAGTCTACGCTGTTGAATCGCCTGACTGCTTCCGATCGCTCCATCGTTTCTCCCATCCCCGGCACTACGCGCGATGCCGTGGATGAGATTGTCGAACACGATGGCCGCCGCTTCCGCTTCATCGATACCGCCGGCATTCGCCGCAAGGGAAAAACGCATTTGATGGCGGAGAAACTTTCGGTAGTGATGGCGCGCAAGCATCTCGAAGCCGCCGATATTGCCCTGCTGGTGATCGACGCCACCGAAGGCGTGAGCCAACTCGACGCCGCCATCGCCGGCTATGCCCACGAGAGCGGACGGTCGATGATCATCGTCGTCAATAAATGGGATCTCGTCACCGGTGGCTCGCTAAAGCCGGGCAGGCCGTCGAAAGCCATGCGTATGCGGGAAAGCAAGCGTCCGGGCGACCGCGATGCCTACGAAGAGCGGTTGCGGCACGATCTCAAGTTCCTGAATTACGCGCCCATCGTTTTCATTTCTGCCAACACCGGCAAAGGCACGGAGAGAATTTTCCCGCTGCTCGAACAGGTTGCGACCGAGCGACGTAAGCGCATCTCCACGTCGGCCATGAACCGCTTCATCGAAACTGTGGACTTCGAGCGCGCCTCCGTTCCCATGCGCTCGCGTGTGAAAATTCTCTACATGACGCAGGCCTCGGTCGCTCCGCCGACGTTTGTGCTGTTTACCAACCGCGCGGTCAAGCTGCACTTTTCCTACCAGCGGTTTTTGGAGAACCAGATCCGGCAGGCTTTTGGCTTTTTGGGGACACCGATTTGGATTAAGAACCGAGCGAGGAACTAGAGCCCCGGACGTTAGCGCTCGCACCTCTCACTCTCCGGCCACCTCCCGATCCATCGTCAGCAGCCCCACGCGCTCTACGCCTGCGTGATGCGCGACATCGATCACATCGGCAACGTACTGGAAATCGACGTCGGCATCGCCGCGCACGAAGACGAACTTCTCAGCGCGTTTTAAATAGATTTCCGCCAGCCGCGGTTCCAGATCCTCCCAGCGCACGTCCTCTTGATTGATCTTCACGGCTGGTGGCTGGTCTTGTTTCGTCCACACCACCTGAACGATTACGGCGCGTGATTGCGAGGACTCGGCCGTCTGTTTCTGATCTTGTTGCGGAATCTGGGCGGTCTCTCCCTGTTCCTTGTCCATCGACACGACGACCATGAATACGATGATCAGCGTCAGCAACACATCGATCAGTGGCGTGACGTTGATCTCGGGTCCGCGCGCGCCTCTGCCTGCCATTGAGAATGACATGGAAAGCTCCTCGCCTTCTCTCTCGTCTTTGGCACGCGCGTGTCTGCAACATCAGACACCTGAACAGGCACGAGAGTTCCCTTGCGCAACAAGCGGCGAGAAGCCGGCTTTCTGCCGGGCGCCAGCGAACAGCGGATTCCCCGCTTCGCTCGGGATGACAAGATTTGGTTGTCGGAATGACGAGATCTGCTCGATGATCCGCCTGCCGCTAGCCGATCGGCTCCGGTGCCGGCGGTAACGGCGGAGGCTGGGGCGGACGCGGGGGAGTTGCTCCCGGCAGAATCTCAGGGGCGGCGGGAGCGGGCGGTGGATACAGCGCGGCGCTCAAGGCAGGATAGCGCGCCGCGAAGAAATAGATGGAATACGCGGGAAAGAACACGATCACGGGCACTGAAATCAGCGCGATCACATACAGAAAGCCCGCGAGCAAGACGCATCCCACCACGACCGCCAGGGTTATCGTGTATGCATTCCAGGTGAGCCCGGCTGTTTTTCCGGTGACGACAGCAAGGATGCTAAGCAATGCCGTAGGTATTGCGATGATTAAGCCCAAGATCAATGTTGCAATTCCGACCACGATGCCCGCCGCAATGGCCATCACGATCTTCATTCCGGTGTAGGCGGCGTAGCCTCCTTTTTCGGTCTTGATCATCCACCACAATCGCCGCCATCCCTCCATTGCGCCGATCCCCTCTAACGCCATCTGCGGGATGACGAAATCTTTAGTCAGCACGAAAATGACCGCGAGAGCTAAAACGAAAATCAGCACCACGAAGAACACGAGGATCCCGCCTAGCACCAGGGGAACCATGTGCATCTTCGGCTCCTTGAACCATCCGGCGGCAAAGGCAAACCCCGCTGGAATTCCAACCAGCACGGTAAGGCCTGCCAGCGTAATCAGCAGGTAGGCCAGCTTCCACAGGAAGTATCGCAACCCTGGGCCCTGCCTGCGGCTCCAGCCCTCGCGAATGTGGCACTCTCTCGCCATCACGCTGTCGAACAGAATGAACCGCATCACGCTGCTGATGTACATCAGGACGATTCCCAGAATCAGCCCTGCGACGACGAGCACCGTGATGAGGCCGACGAACAAGGTGGGGTCGATTCCCGACAACCCCGAATCCATAAAGCGGTGGGCGCCTGGGTGTTGATTCAGATTGAAGTTGCTGCGATTGCAGCCGCCGCTCGAGCCAAGTTCGCCGGCCAGCAGCCCGACCAGCGCCAGCTTGGTCCATTGCCCAAACCGGAAGGGCTGGAAAAGCTGTTTCCTGGTGTGTTCAAGGGCAGGATAAATCGCATCCACGGCGGAGAATCTCAAGCGCGCACCTCGGCGTCGATCGAATGTGAAGGAAGGTACTGCAAACGGACTAACGGGTCAAATAAATTCTGCAGCGAGGATAATCCGCTCCGTTTGTTAACCGAAATCTGCTCAGCTGCTAGCAACGCCCTTCGTTAAGATCTTCTCCCTGGTGAACAGCGGCGTTCCAAAGAGATCGTGTGTGCCCTCGTCCGTCCGATGAAAGCCGAATCTTTCATACAGACGGATGGCCGAATCGAGGAACGGCGTAGTACTCAGGAACAGCCGGGTGCAGCCTTCGCTGCCCGCCCACCCTTCAAGCCGTTGCAGGAGTCTGCTGCCGCACCCCGATCCCCGCGCGGTTGGGAGCACGGCCATCCCGCGGATATACACCGAGTCACCTTTTGTCACTGCGGCCACGGTTCCCAGCATGGTGCCTTCGCCCAGCGCCACCCCAACCGGGCCTTCCTGCATGCGCGCGAGGACCTCGTCAGCACCTGGAGTGGTTGCGGAGAAACCGCCGTCCGTATAAAGCGCCTTGAACTCTTCGAACGATTCGTGAACGACTGTCGCAATCGCCGGAGCATCTGCTGGACCAGCGCGACGGATCTCAATGTGAGTTGCTGCGTGCATCTCTGCGCTAATTCGCCTGCTCTCTGCCGGCTTGCGATTCAGCTCTTCCCCGCTGTCGCCGCGGTCCGTTCCAGCCACTCATCGAAGTGTTTCAGGGCCAAGTCGCACTGCAATCGGTGCCGCTCTTTGCGGTCGCGAATCTTTTTTTCCAACGCGGGCAACAAATCAAAGGTAATATTCGCCGGCTGAAAGTTTTTGGCGTCCGCATGAGTAACATAGTGCGTGAGCGAACCGAAGGCGGAAGCCCGTGGCGGCGGCACCACCTCACCCTCGAGCGCCAGCGCTGCCGCATGCTGGCCGGCCATCAACCCGGTCGCAATCGATTCCACATAGCCTTCTACGCCGCAGATTTGTCCCGCGAAGAAAACTTGAGGATGCGCCTTCATCTGTAACGTCTCCTGCAACAGCGCCGGGCCGTTGATATACGTGTTGCGATGAATCTGCCCGTAGCGCAGGAACCGCGCATTTTCCAGCCCCGGAATCATTCGCAGTACGCGCGCTTGTTCGCCAAACTTCAAATGATTCTGGAAGCCCACCAGATTGTAGGAATCCGCCCGCAGGTTTTCCTGGCGCAGCTGCACGACCGCATGGGGCATCCGTCCGGTGCGCGGATCTTTCAAACCGACGGGCTTCATGGGACCGAAGCGCAGAGTATCGCGGCCGCGGCGCGCAATCTCCTCGATCGGCAGGCAACTCTCGAAGTAATTCAATTTCTCCCAATCGCGCTCTTCCACCGACTGCGCTGCCAGGAGCGCCTCGTAGAACCGGTCATAGTCTTCCGGTGTCATCGGGCAATTGATGTAATCCGCCGAACCTTTGTCATAGCGCGCCGCCATGTAAACGCGGGACATGTCGATCGAGTCCGCCTCCACGATCGGACTGATCGAATCGTAGAAATATAGATGGGGGTGTGGAGCGGCGTCGTGCCCGGACTCACTGAGTCTTGCAATCTCCACGGCCAGAGCTTCAGAAGTCAAAGGCCCGGTGGCAATCATGCTGATCTGCTGACCTGATTCCTCAATCGAAGTCACCTCTTCGCGGCGCACGGTAATCCGCAGCTCATGCGAAATCGCCTGTGTCACCTTCGCTGCAAACGTCACCCGATCGACCGCAAGAGCATGTCCCGCTGGAACTGCGCATTCTCGTGCAAGTTGCAACAACAGTGACCCGGCCCGCCGCATTTCCTCCTTCAGCAACCATGGAGCCGTATTCTCGCTGTCCGACTTCAGCGAATTTGAACATACCAATTCGGCAAAATCGGCCGTCTGGTGAGCCGGGGTCGCCCGCACCGGCCGCATCTCAAACAATTCCACCTCGACGCCCCGCTGAGCGCACTGCCACGCCGCCTCGGACCCAGCCAGTCCTGCTCCGATAATGCGAACTCGCGCTGTCACTATGCCTTGTCCGCTAGCCGCCGCAGAGCCTCGTCCGTTAGTAGCGCCGGCCGCCATTCATCGCGAAACTCCGCTCCCAGCGACTTGTAAAGTTCGATCGCCTTCTCATTCCAGTCGAGCACTTCCCATCGCATCGCGCAGCAATTCTCCTGCAATGCGATCCGCGCTGCGGCAGACAACAACGCCATCCCGATTCCTTTTCCACGATACTGCGACCGCACAAAAACGTCCTCTAGGTAGAGCCCCGGCCCGGCCCACGTCGAATAGTAGCCGAAGAAGAGCGCATAACCCGCAGCCTTGGCATCCCATTCGGCAATCAACGCGCGAAACTTCGGATCGGGCCCGAACCCGTCGCGGACCAAATCTGCCGTTTTGATCACACAAAACTCCAACTGGCGCTCAAACTCCGCCAGCTCGCGGATCAACGTCCGCAACAGCTCCGCATCATCGATCGTAGCAGGGCGAATGGAAAGCATTGGCAGGTTGGAAACCTTAGCGGCTTAACAGTGTACATTGGCTGGCCACGCAAACCCAAAGTCCGTTGCGATTCACCCAAGTATCGGTATAGCGTCCACGGCGCTCGTAAGGCTTGCCCTTGTCGATACCCTTTACCCGATAGATACCTATGACGACGGTGGTATCTCCGTGGACGTGCCCCGCCATGATTCGACGACCTGCTGCTCGCGATGGTCCCAGAGCGACCTAACTCCTGCGAGAAAATCGCTCTTCGTCTTCAACGTACCGTCATAGTCGATGTAGGTTAAAGAGTCATCCAACAAAGCGTCAAGCGCCTTGGTATCCTTGTCTTTTTCCGCGATGCCCCAGGCACTTTCAAAGGCTAAAACCCTGGACCGGCGGGCCGCTGAGTCCGCTTCGTCCTGTGCAACCGTCGAGGACGATGCAGCGAAAAGTAACACGAACCCACAATTCATCGCCTTCGCGAAGCAAGTTCGGGTTGCTCCGGCGAAACGAGAAGGATCCATTCTGAGAACACGAAAAAGTGGCGGAAATAAGGAGAACAGCATCATGGCAAGAACTCAGGCCCTCGGCGTATCTATGTTCTTGAGGGCTATTGAAATGAATCGGCAGAAAGATTAAATATCTTTAGCAGAGTCAGGACTTTCTTGCTTTCATTAGCCGATCGTTAGTGCAGGATTAAGGGTGAAGGACTAACGTCCTCACTGCAGCTCTTCACTGCAGGACCGGGGTTGCCTCGGCAGCAACGCATATCCAGAGCGCTCCTTGCAGCATCCAGATATCGACAAAGCGCCGGCGTCGCAAGTAAGGCTTCCCATTCTCCACTCCTTTGGCCCTGTAAGTTCCAACTACGATGGCGGTGTTCCCGAGCATCTGCACATTCATCGATTCCGCTACGATTTCTTGCAGATGCGACGAATCCATTTTCACTCGATCCAGATATTGCGCTTTCGTCAGGATCTTGCCGTCGCAATCGACGAAGACGAGAGAATCGTCGAAAAGCGCGCATAGCGCCTTGATGTCTCCAGGTTCCTGCGCCTGGTCCCACGCATGCTCCGGCGCAAGAATGTTCGACTGGGCGTCCGCATGGGTGTGATCTTGCGCCGCCACGAAGAGCGACGCCGCACAAGCCAGAATGCCAATACAAGCACCGATTCTCACTCGGACAGACCTCTAAAGGCCTATCGGCGGCCAGGCTCTTTAGCTGTAGGAACAGAATTCATCTATCATGGGGATTCCCCACTCATCATCTTGGAGATTTCGATGGCACGCATCACCTTGATCGCCCCGGAGGCCGCATCCGCTGAAGTTCGCGAAATTTATGAGACCGCGCTCAGAGGCAAGCCGGGCAATGTGCAAAAAGCTCTGGCCCATCGTCCGGAGATGCTTAAGACTTTTCTAAGCTTCTACGCCAATGTGGGACGCTCCCTCGACCGCAAGCTCTACGAACTTATTTACCTCCGCGTTTCGTTCATCAACGGATGTCACTACTGCACGCAGCACCACGTCGCATCGTCAAAGCGCGTCGGGCTTACCGCCGACGACTGGGCAGGACTGCAGGCGGGAGATTATTCACGTTTTGGTGAAAAGGAGCGGTCGGCGCTAGGTTACGTCGAGAAGTTGACGCGCGCTCCGCGCGAAATCAACGATACCGACTTCGCCGGACTCAAGAAGAGTTTTTCAGAACCCGAAATCGTGGACATCCACATGCTCGCCGGCCTCGCCAACCTAACCAACCGCGTGACGGACCCGCTCGGCCTGGAGCTGGAATTCCCGGAGGAAAAGATCTAAAGCGGCGGCCCCTGAGAAACTAAAGAATTTCGCGCGCGTCTCCCACTCGTCGCGTGACTCGCTCGCGATCCAGGTATTCCAACAGCGGAATGGCGTACTTGCGAGTTACGTCGGTCAACTCCTTGAATCCCGCCACATCGATCTTCGCCGACTTAACTTTGTAAGCCGCCATCCTCCGCCGCAATTCTTCCAGCGCGCTGCGGTGAAAAACCAGTTCGTCGGAAACCTTAATCAGCACTTTGTCGCGCAGCAACAAAGTCACGATTTTTTGTGCCCGCACCTTGTCCACCTTGAGCCCCGCAATCACCTCACCGAGCGCGGGAACTCTCAGCCCTGCCGAGGCAAACGCCTCCTCGATCTTCTTCTTCGATTCGGCCTCCTCATCCTTCATCACCACACCATGCCCCGGCAGCCGCGCCAGGTCACCGATCACTTCGAGTTTGCGTTCTCGAACTAGCATGGTCGCCACCGCTTCGAAGACTTCCGGTGTCGCGCCCGCCTGCGCCCGCAATTCTTCTTTACTGACTCCCCCCACCAGAGGATTCTTCTTATGGAAGTCGAGGGCTGCGCTCACGACGCGCGCCTTCAGCGTTTCGAGCGCAGGTAAATTCAGAAACCGCCCGCCGGCCGCCACCACGTCGCCGACCTGCATCGCCGGAGCCAACCGCGCTTCGATCAGGCCTTTCGTCCAACCAGTTTCGGCCACCAGTCGAGGCATCGAGATTCCTATATGGTGCCGCCGTGCGATCCGTGCTCTTAGAGCCGCTTCCGGATTACCGCCCGCCAGCGTTTCCAGAAAGTCGACTGGTCGCGACATGTGCGGGATCGGTGCTGCGTCGAGCACAACTCCGCCCCCGATGGTCACCACCGGCGAGAATTGCCGGATGATAAACCGGTCTCCCGGGAGCAGCAGCGCGGATTCCGGCAGCTTCAAGCGTGCAAACCCTTCATCACCCGGCGCTATTTCTTTCATCCCCATCAGCGCTACCTCGACCACCATTTCCATGGTGTGCGAATGAAAGTGAACCCGCGCTCGGTTTTTCAGAGGACGCGGCGCCGAAGGTAACAATCGCAGGCGCACATCGGCTCGCCGCGTCGCCTCAAACGTCGCGGAAGGCGCGAGGGTCATGCCACGCGATAAATCTTCCGTGCTCACCCCGGCCAGGTTCAACGCTGTGCGTTGGCCTGCAACCGCTGTCTCCGCTGTTTGCCCATGCACCTGCACTCCGCGCACCCGTACTCGCTGCCCGGTAGGGAAAACTTTCAGCTCGTCCTCGGGGCGTATCGTGCCGGCGACCAGTGTTCCCGTCACCACCGTGCCGAAACCTTTCATGGTGAAGACTCGATCGATGGGCAGGCGAGCGAGCGCCAGCGAATCCCGTGGTTGCACCTCGGCAGCGGCTGCAACGATTGCCCGTTTCAGCTCGTCCAGTCCGTCGCCGGTCAGAGAACTCACGGCGACGATTGACCTTGGGCTATCCAGGCTTGGGCTATCCAGACTTGGGCTGTTTAGGCTTGGGCTGTCCAGGCTTGGGCTGTCCAGGAATGTCCCCCGCAAAAACTCTTCCACCTCCAGCCGCACCACGTCGAGCGTCTCCGCTTCCACCGCATCGGATTTGGTCAGCACGGTGATGCCGCACCGTACGCCGAGCAGTTGCAGGATGTCGAAATGTTCCCGCGTTTGCGGCTTGATGGCCTCGTCGGCGGCAATCACCAGCAGCACCAGGTCGATGCCGCCCACCCCTGCGAGCATATTGCGAACAAAGCGCTCGTGCCCCGGAACGTCGACAAAACCCAGGCGCAAGATTTCGCCGTTCGGGGATGAAAGCGCTGTGTGCGCGAAGCCGAGGTCAACCGTGATGCCCCGCCGCTTCTCTTCCTCCAACCGGTCGGCGTCAATTCCGGTCAGCGCCTTCACCAAAGCGGTTTTACCGTGGTCGATGTGCCCTGCCGTGCCTACGATGATGGATTTCATCTGGGTCGCCATCTTATCCGATAAAACGGCTGCGCCTGGGCCGGAAAAGGCGGCTGTGACCGGGAATCCAGAGGAAAATGGCAAAGTTGGCTCTACCCAGCTGCGCTGCTAAATGCGACAATAGAGCTTCCCCATGACCACCTCCATGACTTCTGCCTTCCCTCCGGAGACTCTCCGGCAGCATGGCCTCACTCTCGACGAATACGAGAGGATCAAGCAACTTCTTGGACAGCGCGAGCCCACGCTCACGGAACTCGGCATCTTCAGCGTGATGTGGAGCGAGCATTGTTCCTACAAGTCATCGCGGGTTCACTTGAAGCGGCTTCCCACTCGCAGCAAGCGCGTTTTGCAAGGGCCGGGTGAGAACGCCGGCATCATCGACGTCGGCGACGGCTGGGCGTGCGCCTTCAAGATCGAGTCGCACAATCATCCGTCATTCATCGAGCCGTTTCAAGGTGCGACCACTGGAGTAGGCGGAATCCTGCGCGACATTTTCACCATGGGGGCAAGGCCGGTGGCGGTAATGGATTCGCTGCGCTTCGGGCCCATCACAACTTATGTGGGAACGGCCGCCGCTGGCACTGCCCAGAAGGACGTCCACAGAAATCATTCAATCCTCGAAGGAGTCGTGAGCGGCGTCGCTTCTTACGGCAACTGCTTCGGCGTGCCGAACCTCGGTGGCGAAACCAAGTTCGAGCCGTGCTACTCCGGCAACCCGTTAGTGAATGCTTTCGCCCTGGGTTTGGTTCGCAAAGACGAGATCTTCTACGCCCGCGCCGCAGGGGAGAACAATCCGGTGATCTACGTTGGCGCCAAGACGGGACGGGACGGTATCCATGGCGCGACGATGGCCAGCGAAGAATTCAGCAAAGCCTCGGAAGCGAAGCGGCCGAACGTGCAGGTCGGCGATCCGTTCCTGGAAAAGTTGCTGCTGGAAGCTTGCATCGAAGCCATGAAAACCGGAGCCATTGTTGGCATTCAGGATATGGGCGCGGCTGGCCTTACTTGTTCCACCTGCGAGATGGGCGGGCGCGGCGGCGTCGGCATCGAGATTGAGCTTGACCGTGTGCCGCAGCGAGAAACTGGTATGAGTGCCTATGAGATCATGCTGAGCGAGTCGCAGGAGCGCATGCTGCTGGTGGCGCAGAAAGGCCGCGAACAGGAAGTCTTTCGGGTTTTCGAAAAGTGGGGGCTCGATGCGGTGGAAGTCGGGAAGGTTACGACTGACAACAAATTGCGCGTTCGGCAGCACGGTGAAATCGTCGCCGAGATTCCGAATCAGGCGCTTACTGACGACGCACCTGTGTACAAACGTCCGCTCGAACGCTGGGAGCCGCCGGTGCCCCGCGAAATGCCGGAGAACATTCGGCTCAACCGCGCCAGTGACTTCACTCAAAGCCTGAACCAGCTTCTGGCCTGCCCGAACATCTGCGGGAAGCGCTGGGTCTGGCAACAATACGACCACATGGTGCAGACGAACACGGTCGAAGCACCGGGTGCGGGTGATGCGGGCGTGATTCGCATCAAGAATCCGAATCCGCATCTGTCACCACCGGATCAGTCACAGAATGTCCCGCAGCGTGGCCTCGCGATGGCTTTGGATGGCAACAGCCGCTGGTGTTACCTCGATCCGCGGCTGGGTGCGATGCACGCCGTCGCTGAAGCTGCGCGCAAGGTGGCGTGTTCGGGGGCGACTCCGGTGGGCGCAACCAATTGCCTCAACTTCGGAAATCCCGAGAAGCCCCAAATCATGTGGCAATTCTCACAAACCATCGATGGCATCACCAAAGCCTGCGAGGAGTTGGAGATCCCAATCACTGGCGGCAACGTGAGCTTTTACAACGAGACGCTGGGCGAGGGCATTTATCCTACGCCGGTGCTTGGAGTCGTTGGGATTCTCGACGATGTGCGCAAGAGTTCGAAGATGCATTTCTCCTCAACCGGGCGCACGATTGTGCTATTGCGCGCCGGCGAAGCAGCCGATATCACCGATGTGGAGAGTGAGTTCGGGTCGTCGGAATACGCTAAGGAAGTTCTGGGTGCGTTGTGGGGATATCCCCCGGAACTCGATCTGGAGAAGGAAGCGGCATTGCAGAGGGCCGTGATCGAATTGGTTCAGCAGGGATTGGTCGAGTCCGTGCACGACTGCAGCGATGGCGGGTTGGCAGTCGCGCTCGCCGAGAAGACATTCGCGAAAGGCGTGGGCGCGCGGGTTAATGTTGTGTCGAACGGACTTCCCGCAGAATTTGCACTTTTTGGTGAAGATGCAAGCCGCATCGTGCTTTCCTGCGACCCCCGTAACGTTGCGCGAATCCAACAGATGGCGGCGGAATACGGAATCGCCGCCGATGTCCTGGGAGAAACAATTCCGGAGCACTTGGAGATTTTGCTGGACGGAGAGGCAGTTGTTTCCGCGTCGGTTTCCGGGTTAAGCAGCGCGTATGCGACTGCTTTGGAGTCAGCGCTGCGGACCGATCCGGAACCCATAGCGGCAGATTGAACGAGGGTTGGCGAAATGCTGACGGCTGAGCGCTGAATGCAAATATCCGATAAATTCCACGACGAATGCGGTGTGGTGGCGATCTTCGCCCATCCCGAGGCTGAGAAGCTCGCTTACCTCGGCCTTCATGCGCTGCAGCATCGCGGGCAGGAGTCGGCCGGCATTGTTACCTCCGATGGCCTGACTTCGCGCGTCCACAAGGCGATGGGCACGGTCGCCGATATCTTCACGGAAGATGTGCTTTCGAAGATACGCGGCACGCTGGCCATCGGACACACGCGTTACTCAACAGCAGGCGATTCGGCGCTGCTGAATGCGCAGCCGATTCTGGTGCAGTCGAATAAGGGTTCAATCGCAGTCGCGCACAACGGCAATCTGGTGAACGCGGTGGACCTTCGGGCACGGCTGGAGCGACAGGGGTCGATTTTTCAGACGAACAGCGATACCGAAGTGATCGTCCATCTGATCGCGCTTTCGCGAGAGCACACCTTGCTGGAGGCGATCGCGGATGCCTTGCGCCGTGTGGAAGGCGCCTTTTCGCTGGTACTCATGAGTCCGGACCGGGTTATTGCGGCGCGCGACCCGCGCGGCTTCCGCCCGCTGGCGATGGGACGCATCCCGGCTCTGGAGGGCCAGAAGCGCGACACCATCGTCTTCGCCTCGGAAACTTGCGCCTTTGATCTGATCGGCGCCACTTACGAGCGCGACGTAAAACCCGGCGAGATAATCGTGGTGGGACCGGAAGGCGTCAAGTCCCGTTTTTATTCGACGGACGCGCCGCAATCGAGTTGTATTTTCGAACATGTTTATTTTTCGCGCCCCGACAGCATCGTGTTTGGCCGCGCCGTGCAAACCAGCCGGGAAGAGCTTGGCCGGCAGTTGGCTCGCGAGGCTCCGGTGGAAGCTGATCTGGTGGTTCCCGTGCCGGATTCGGGCGTGACGGCAGCCGTTGGATACGCGGCAGAGAGCGGCATTCCATTCCGCTTCGGTCTGATCCGGAATCATTACGTCGGGCGCACGTTTATCGAGCCGAGCCAAAGTGTGCGCGACTTTGGTGTCAAGCTGAAACTGAATCCCGTGCGGGCGCTTCTGGAAGGCAAGCGCGTGGTGCTGATTGACGATTCTATTGTGCGCGGCACTACCAGCCGGAAGATCGTGCGCATGATTCGCAACGCCGGTGCGAAGGAAGTCCACATGCGCATCTCGTGCCCACCCACGATTTCGCCCTGCTACTACGGAGTGGACACGCCTTCGAAGAATCAGCTGATCGCCGCCAACAAATCTGTGGATGAAATTCGCGAGTACATTCGAGCTGACTCGCTGGCCTACCTTTCGCTCGAAGGGCTCAAGAAGGCTTGCGGCGAGGGCGACAAGATCTCCTACTGTTCCGCTTGCTATACCGGGACGTATCCCACGAACATTGTCGACGTGGAAGAGATATCGCCGGCAGTGGTTCCGCGCTAGCTATTTCCGCGCTTGCGCCACGCGCGGAATCGATTGCAAATCCTGCCTCATTCGAACATCGTTCCAATCCTGCAGCAGTTGTCGCACCTTCTCTGAAATCGTTCTGCTGACTTCCATGACCAGCCAGCCGCCGGGCTTAAGCGCGGCGCGCGCCTGCGGAATCAAGTGCTCGATCACCTCGATTCCCGTCGGGCCCGCAAACACAGCACCGCGCGGCTCGAACTTGCGGACTTCGAGTTGGACCTCATCTTCTTCCGATTCGCCGACGTAGGGCGGATTGGAGACGATGAAGTTGAAGGCGTTGTTCTCGAATCCCGCCAGCAGGTCGGTCTCGTGAAACTGAATTCGAGATTCGAGTTGATGGCGGGCGGCGTTGGCGCGGGCGACCTCCAGTGCGGCGGCGGAAATGTCGCTGGCGTGGATTTCAGCTTGTGGCAGTTCTTTGGCCAGAGCCAGCGCGATGCAGCCGGAGCCGGTGCCCACGTCGGCGATGCGGAGACTGTTTGTCAGAGGAAGAGCCTTTTGTCCGCCGGTCTTCTTGACCTCAGCAAGTTCGAGCACGGTTTCGACGACATGCTCAGTCTCGGGGCGCGGAATCAACACTGCGGGCGAGACGATGAGGTCCATGCCCCAGAATTCCTGATGGCCGGTGATGTACTGCGTTGGGACTCCAAGTGCGCGCTCGGCAAGTACGGCATCATAGCGACTCTGCTCGTCGTGCGTGAGTTCGCGTTCGGGATGCGCGTAAAGGTAGGTCCGATCGCAGTCCAGAGTGAACATCAAAAGCGATTCGGCGTTCAGACGCGCAGAAGGAACCTCATCCGCACTGAGACGAGTGACGGCGGCGGCCAGGGTTTGCTTTAGCTGCACGAAATCATCTCACCACAGAGACACAGAGTACGCGGGCTGCAGGAATTCGATTTTCATCTCGATTCGTCCTTGGCTTGCCGGCGCAACTCGTATCCAAGGTAGATCATCTGGCCAATGTGGTGCTGCATATGGGCCGCGCAAATGACGACAATGTCGAGACGGTTCTTGGCATCACCGGAGCCGACCCCTGAGTATTTCGCGGACCAATCGTCGGGCGATTGCGCGCTAATAGTTTCGAGAACCATGCCCACGGCGTGGTCGAAACGGCTGAGAGCCTCGCCTTTGGATGGAGGATTCGGATCGTTGAATTCTCGCGGCCGATCGCGGACGTAGCCAGTCTTCGCGATCTGGGCTCCGATGTAGTAGTTCAGATTGCCTGTCAGATGCAGAATTAAGTGGCCGAAGCTGTTCCCGAAAGGAAAAGGCTTTCGCCAGAATTGGGCGTTGGTCAGGGGTGCAGCAAGTTCACGAACCCTGGTCGCGTTCGCAGCATAACGCTTGGTAAGAACCAGCGTGAGTGTCTTGTCGAGTTTCGACATAGTCCCTCCTTCCGCGTGGGGACGGAGCACCCACGTAGCACTCTTAAACCGAGGTGGCTGCTTCCTGCTTTAGTTTTTCAGCCTGGTAGTGCGTGGTGAGAGCTTCGATCAGCGGCTGAAGCTTGCCATCCATCACGGCTTCGAGTTGGTGGATGGTGAATCCGATGCGATGGTCAGTGAGGCGATTTTGCGGGAAGTTATAGGTACGAATCTTCTCGCTGCGGTCGCCGGAGCCCACCATAGCCTTGCGCTCCTTGGCCAGCGCCTGCTGCTGCTTTTCCATTTCGATCTCGTACAAACGTGAGCGCAGCACGCGCATGCCTTTCTCGCGGTTCTTGATCTGCGATTTCTCGTCCTGACAGCTCACGACCGTATTGGTGGGGATGTGCGTGATGCGCACCGCGGAGTAAGTCGTATTGACGGATTGGCCACCGGGACCCGAGGAACAGAAGGTGTCGATGCGCAGGTCTTTCGCTTCGATCTTGACGTCCACGTCTTCAGCCTCGGGAAGAACAGCGACGGTCACAGCGGAGGTGTGGACGCGCCCCTGCTGCTCGGTCGCGGGAACGCGTTGCACGCGGTGCACGCCGCTTTCATACTTGAGCTGCGAAAAAACCCGGTTGCCTTCGATGATAGCGATCACTTCTTTCAGTCCGCCGGCCGACGACTCCGAAGAAGAGAGCACTTCAACCTTCCAGCGCTGGGTCTCGGCATAGCGTGTGTACATGCGAAAGATTTCGGCGGCGAAGAGGGTGGCCTCGTCTCCGCCCGTGCCGGCACGAATTTCGAGGATGACATTTTTCTCGTCGTTCGGGTCCTTGGGTAAAAGCAGAACCTTCAACTCCTCTTCAATGGCAGCGACACGGGGTTGCAGCTTGTCGAGTTCTTCCTGGGCATAGGCGCGCATCTCGGGATCTTTTTCATCAGCGAGCATGGCTTTACTCTCTGCTATGCCACGCGTCAGATCCTTGTACTCGCGATACTTCTCGACCACAGGCACGATTTCGCTGTGCGCCTTGGCAGTCTTCTGGTATCTCGCCGAATCGTTGACGATATCCGGCGAAGCCAAAGCGTTGGTCAGCTCTTCGTAGCGGGCTTCGATTTGATCTAAACGTTCAAACATGGGGATCCTTACTTTAGAGACGCAGCCTTGCTCCGTCTCGGTTCTCGCGCCGGTCCCCGTTTGCGCAGCGGGCCAGACGTGTCCAGTTATGTCTGTACGGCATTTTAGTGATATTGGATAGGAAGAGAGGAAAATATTCGCGGCAGGGCCGCTAGGCAATCACCAACTCGCCGCCATGTTCTTTTTCCAGAGCCATAGCGTGGTCGAGGGCAACTATGGCGCACTGCGCCTGCTCATCAGACGGAGGCTTTGTGGTGATGCGCTGCAGCCAGAGGCCCGGCGCCGTCATCAGGGCAAACAAAGAGCCACGATGCTTGGCGGCGAAGCGGATGATCTCGTAGGAGACGCCTGCAATCACCGGCAGCAGCGCGATGCGCGCAGCGAAGCGCGCCCAAAATGTGGTAAACGGAACCAGCATATAAAAACCAATCGAGATCAGCATCACCGTCATCAGAAAGCTGGTTCCGCAGCGGGGATGGAATGTCGAATATTTCTGCACCGCCGCGGCCGAAAGCGGGTCGCCGTTCTCGAACGCGAACACGGTCTTGTGTTCCGCGCCGTGATATTCGTAGACACGGCGAATATCCGCGAACAGCGAGACTCCCCAGATGAACAACAGGAACAGGATCAAGCGCACTGCGCCATCGATCAGATTGAACATGATCTGGCCGCCGAGCGCGGGATTGACCTTCTTGATTTCCGTGGCCGCCACCAGCGGCAGGTATTTGTACATGAAGATGAAGAACGCGAGCGAGATGACGACGTTAACGCCTGCGAGCCAGCCGCTGATAGCGGAGGCTTTTTCCCGGGCTCGCGCCTTGGTGGATTCAGTAGCGGATCGCTCCGTCTCGCTTCGCTTCGCCGGGACAGGCGAGGCGACCGTCTCCACATGGCCCGTTTCGCTTTGCATCACGTCTTCGATGGCAACGTTGGCTGAGAAACGCAGGGCGCGGTAGCCGAGCGACATGGCGTAACCCAGCGTCATCACTCCGCGGACGATGGGCCAGGCCATCCACTTGTGTTTTTCCGAGGGGCGATCGAGCGATTCCTGCATCGTGACGACTTCGCCCGACGGCTTGCGGCAAGCGATCGCCCAGGCATGCGGGGAACGCATCATCACCCCTTCGAGCACGGCCTGCCCGCCGACCAGGGTTTCTTCCCCACTTTCAAGCGCAGGCAAAAGCTGCACGGCCACCAGAAAGCGCACGAAATTTCTCACAGAATGCACAGTGGTTAGATGCTCCCGGCCCCGAAAGGCGCCAAGCACCTAGGTTATCACAGGCCGCCAGCGTTCCCAGGCGCGCGTTCTAAGTTGTAGAGGTGGCAAGATTCATCCCGAGCGATTTCAGGGAGGGTCGGCAAACCGCGAGTCTTTCGTCTATTCTCGGAAAGTATTTTAACAGCATGCGAAAACTTTCCCAGACCTGCGAGGCGGTCGCCGCCACCACCAAGAAGCTGCTAAAGACGGCCATCGTTGCCGATTACTTCAAGTCACGCACTACGCACGAGGCCGCAGTGTCGGCGGTGTTTCTGTCTGGCAGAGCCTTTCCCGCCTGGGAGGAGACGACCTTGCAAGTGGGCGGCTCACTGTTGTGGCGCGTGGTAGGAGAGCTTTCTGGAAAAGATGAGGCCGTGCTGACGGCTGCCTATCGAAAACATGGCGACTTGGGTTCGGTGGCCGGAGAGGTTCTTGCGCAGGGCTCCGAACAAGGTCTGAATGTCCTCGAAGTTGCAGGCAGTTTCCGGCAGATCGCGGCGGCCCGCGGACCGGCGGCAAAAACAGCGCTGGTCCGCGATTTGCTGGTCCGAGCGACGCCGCCTGAAGCCAAGTACATTGTGAAGATCATGACTGGCGATTTGCGCATTGGACTTAAGGAGAGCCTGGTCGAGGAAGCAATTGCAAAAGCCTACGGGGCTACGCGCGCGGAGGCGTTAAAAGAAGTACAGCGCGCGAACATGTTGCTGGGAGATATCGGGGACACGCTGCGGCTGGCCGTGGAGGGCAAGCTCGCCGAAGCGAAGATGCGGATGTTTCATCCTATAGGCTTCATGTTGGCGAGTCCGATCGAATCAGCAGAGGAGGGTTTGAGTTATTTCGCCGAGGCTGCCGTGGAAGACAAGTACGACGGGATTCGAGCCCAGGCGCACGTCTCGGGTGGAGAGGTGAAGTTCTTTTCGCGCACGCGGGATGAAATCACCGAGTCTTTCCCTGAGTTGCCCGATTCGCTTGCGGGACTGGCGCTGGATGTGATTCTCGATGGCGAAATCGTGGCGTGGGAGGAGCCGGGGCGAGCGCGCCCGTTTAGCGCGTTGCAGCAGCGGTTGGGACGCAAGAAAGTCAGCGAGCGGATGCTTCGTGAGATTCCCGTGGCATACCTCGTGTTCGATGTTCTGTATGCGGACGGCGAGTTGCTGATCGATCGTCCACTGCGGGAGCGAGGGCGGATTCTCGAGGGAGTTCTGGCCGCGGAAAGAACCACAGCTCACCACGGAGACACAGAGTCACGGAGGAAGACAGGGCAAGGGAAGCTAGTCTTCAAGGATGAGGACCATGAAAGACCTTTAGCCGCCTTTGTTGTGCGTGCTCCGGTGTTTCGCGCCGCAACGCCGGAGGAACTGGAAGAACTTTTCGCCGCATCGCAGGCTCGGGGCAACGAGGGGCTAATGATCAAGGACCTCGATTCGGCCTACACGCCGGGAAAGCGCGGCAAATCGTGGTTGAAGATGAAGCGCGAGCTGGCCACGCTTGACGTCGTGGTGACCGCTGTCGAGTACGGGCACGGCAAGCGGACCGGAGTGCTCAGCGATTACACGTTTGCTGTCTGGGATGGGGACAAACTGCTGAATATCGGCAAGGCATATTCCGGACTTACCGACACCGAGATCTCCGAAATGACGCAGTGGTTTCTCGAGCATACGATTGACGATCAAGGATTCCGGCGCACTGTCGAGCCGAAGGTTGTGCTGGAAGTCGCATTCAATAACATGATGCGCTCGGATCGTCACGACAGTGGCTACGCGCTGCGCTTCCCGAGAATCGTGCGGTTGCGGCCGGACAAGACAGCGGAAGAGGCGGATACGATCGAGCGGGTGCGGGAGATTTTCGCTAAGCAGGGTGGAAACTCGTAAGGCGATTCGGAGCGACGTTTAATCGCGGCTAGTGGCTATGGTGGTGGTGATGCTCTTCGCTCTCGCCCACGGGGATCACACATCCGTGCGCCACTTCGCATTCCACGTGCTCGAACTGGATCGTGGTGTGGTCGATACGGAAGCTGTGATGCAGACATTCTTTCACGTCGCGCAGGATGCGCTCACTGACCGACGGCGGAATGTCAGCAATCGAGATGTGGCAGGAAAGCGCGCGAGTTTCCGAGCCGATGCTCCAGCAATGCAGATCGTGCACGTCATTGACACCTTCGATGGAGCGAATCGCGGTCTCGACCAGCTCGAGCTTCACTCCGCGCGGCGTTCCTTCCAGCAGAATATTCAGCGTCTCGCGCACGATGCCGTAGCCGGACCATAGGATCAGCGCTCCAATTCCGAACGAGAGTGCGGAGTCAATCCAGTAATTATTTGTGACCAGGATCGCCCAGCCTCCAGCGATGACGGCGGCGGTGGAAAGCGTGTCGCCGACTTCGTGCAGAAGTGCGCTGCGAATGTTCACATCATTGCCTGAGCCCCGGCCCGAGCGATACAGGAGCAGCGCGATGACTCCATTCATCATTACGCCCGCTGCGGCGACCCACATCATCAGCGAGGCCTGGACGTGCTCGGGATGCTGCAGGCGCCGGAATGCTTCGTAGAAAATGAAGAAGGAAACCGCAACCAGCGACACGGCATTGACGAGCGCGGCCAGTACTCCCGCGCGATGGTAGCCATAGGTCTTCGTGGAACTGGCTGGGCGCGACTGCAAATACACCGCCACCAGGGACAACAGCAGCGCCAGAAAATCGGAGAGATTGTGCCCCGCTTCGGAGAGCAACGCCAGCGAGTGGGCGCGGATGCCGGCCACCACCAGCAGCACGATATAGGCCAGGGTAACGCCGAGCGATATCTTGAGCACTCGCTTGGGACTGCCCGCGCCATGAACGTGGAGGTGCATTCTCTAAGTGTACGGGCGGCAAGCACGGGCTTCAAGCGGAGAGCAGTGACCAGTGACCAGTGACCAGTGACCAGTAAACAACCGGTTCCCACCGATCACTGGCCCTGGCCACTGATTTTCAGCGCTTGAAAAGATTCTGCAGATAGCGGTCGTTGTAGACCGTGGTCGAGTTCTGGACGAACTCCAGAATGCGGTACATTTTCTCCCGCGATTCCCGGCTCATCTCCTTGAACTGTATCGCCACGCCTGATCCAGGATGGATCCTGGCAACAGTGCCTTCCGTGCTCAGGGTGCCGTCATCAATGGAGAAGACCAACTTTACGTTAGAGCCGGGAGGCAGAATGGCACTCGTTTCAACATAGCAACCGCCCAAGCTGAGGTCGATCATGTTGCCGAAGATCGGCCCGCCGCCTGGCAGGGGATGCAACTCGATCGTGAGCCGGCACTTCATCCGCGTGTGCAGCCGCTGGTCTTTTTGCGTAGGTTGCTTTTGCTTTTCCAGATACATGCGGCGATCAGCCTGAGTCAGAAGCTGCTCGGCGTCGTTGCCGTCGTCGGGAGACACGGCCATCCCCACGCTCAAGGAGAGAATCTCCTCTCCGCAAACGTCGAGCCCGGCCTGTCGGGCGAGAGGACGAATCTGCTCGACTTTCTTAGCCGCGGCGTCGGCGGGCAGACCCGGAGCAATCACCACGAACTCATCTCCGCCCATGCGGCCCACATAGTCGTACTCTCGGCAAGTGTCTTTCAGAGCCTGGGCAAACAAACGCAGTACACGATTTCCCTCCAGGTGCCCGAAGCGGTCGTTAATCTTCTTGAAGCCGTTCATGTCACAGACCATCAGCGTGAGCGACACGTTGTCGCGTTTGCAGCGGGCCAGTTCGCGGTCCAGTTGCAGAAATAGCGACCGGGCATTGGGCAGGCCGGTAAGATAATCGGTGGTGGCGGAACTTTCTGCCTGCTGATATTTCAGAGCATTCTCAATAGCCAGAGCCATCTTGCCGCTCACCGCCAGCAGAATGCGCAAATGATCCGAAGTAAACGCGTCTTTCTCGGCGCGGTAGAGCGCGAGCACACCGATCACGCCGGCCACTCCTTCCAGAGGCAGGGCCAGAGCCGAGCGCAACGTACTGAACTTGTCAGGATCGTTCAAGTAGCCCGGCTCAACTGAAGGATTTCCATTCACAATCGGCTTCTTATTCTGCGCCACCCAGCCCGAGAGCCCGTGCCCCACCGGAATCCGCAAGGAGGCAAACAGGCGGTAGTTGTCGCCGTTCACATATTCCGGAATCAATTCATCGCCGCGGCGGATGTAGATGGCAATCGCATCGTAGGGGACCGTCATTTTGAGCTTTACGGAAAACACGGAGAGCGTTTCACCCAGACTCAGGGACGCTCCCAGATCCTGGCTCAACTCAAACAAAGACTGCGCCTCTTGCCGCGCCGCCGCGATCGACGACAGAAAAGTTGCTTCCCGCCCCGGAGCATCGGAAACCGTGGCATTCTCGAATCCCGCGGCCGGCGCTGGCCCCCGCGTAATCTTGAAGTCCGTCGAAAGAATCAGGTTGCCATCTTCGGCCGATTTCGCCAAAGCCAGATTTTCCAGAGTCCGGTAGCGCTTCTTGAGGACGTCCACTACCTTCGGATCAAACGACTTGCCCGATTCCGCAGTAAGCCGCGTCATCACCTCATCCAAAGGCATGGCGCGCCGGTATTGCCGATCCGAGGCCAGTGCATCCAGATAATCGACCGCGGAAAGGATGCGCGCGCCGATCGGAATCTCCGCCCCTTTTAATCCGTAGGGATAACCCGACCCGTCCCACTTCTCGTGGTGAGCGCGGACAATCGGCACAACGGGGTAAGGAAAGCGAACTCGCTCCAGGATCTCCGCTCCAACCACGGTATGAATCTTCATCTTCTCGAACTCTTCCGGCGTCAGCCGTCCGGGCTTCGAGATGATATGTTCAGGGACCGCCAGCTTGCCGATATCATGCAGCAGGGCCGCGGCATGTAGAGCTTCCAGTTCGGTCCCGGTCATTCCCAGTTCTTTCGCGACTTCGATAGCATAAATCCGGACCCGCTGCAGGTGATCGTGGGTGGTCTGGTCTTTGGCTTCGATGGCCAGCGCCAGGGCCTCAATGGTTCGCAGATGCAGGTTCGCGATCTCTTCCACATGCCGCTTTTCGTCCTCCAGCTTCCCCAGATACAAGCGGTAGGACCGGTAAATGAGATAGATAGCAGGCACGAACAGCAGCGAACTCTCCCAATTGAACCTGTGGTTGAACCAGCCAATCACGCCAGCGATGCCGGCTCCCACCAGGTAGTAAGGGAACGACCAGAAATAGCAATCCACCAGGATCTTCCGGAGAGGCTTTCCGTCGGTGACTGAAATCACGACCGCAATGCTTCCGGCATTGACGATGAAGTACGTCGAAGCCGCCAGACATAACACCAGAGGCCGGTTCTCTATGATCGCGTTGGCCAGAGCGCTGTGATAGACAACGTAGGCGAGAGCCGTCGACACCGAGCCCGCACAAACATTGAATGTCAACTGGATAGCGCTGGGCCGGTTGGGGTGAATGCTCTGGGCCAGCATGGAGACCGCGCCCAACGTAAGCGCTTCCGAATAGCTCAGTTCTGCAACCGCCACCAGGATGAACAGGAAGTTCACCGAAAGCGTGCCCGTAATGCCGGGCAGAGTGACGCGCAGCCGCGAAGCCAAAATCGCGATGCCCAGATAACAGATAAACTCCGCGATGTTCTTGCTGCTCTGGTGAATCGCAGCTTGCAGCAAAGACGCCATTCCGGCAGCGATAACCAGGCCGATGAAAGCCTTGGCGCCGATGGGCAGGCCTCTCCACGAGTGTGTGCTGGCGGACATTCGTCTGCGGGTCACCGCGCGTTGCTCTGCCGCCAGCGCGCAGGCGTACCCTTGAACTAGGATACCCAGCTAACAGGTTTAGTAACAATGATTTGTGGACGCCGCTGGAAACTTCAGTAACGCATGGAATCCCCTCATTCGAGGCAACTTTCAGGAGGGTAACCAGCAAACGTAATTCTGAAAGCTCAACTGACGGCTTTTCCCCAGAACTGCCGCAGCCCTGCGACGAGCAGCAGGGCATCAAATGCGGTCAATACCGCCAATACGGCCGGCAACGGAAGATGAGGGAACTGTGGCACCAGGGTTCCGCGCAGTCCTTCACTGGCGTACACCAGAGGATTCACCAGCACTACTTTTTGCAGGATGGGAAAGCCGTTCAGAGCGCTCCAGGGATAGTACGTGCAGCCAAAAAAGATCATCGGAGTCAAGACCATGCTGAACATCAAACCGATGTGTTGCTGATTGACGCTGCAGCCCAAGGCAAGGCCGCCGCAAGCAGAGAACAGAGCGACCAGCAGCGTAACGCAGGCAAAAGTGAGAGGGCTGTGAACCGTGACCGCTACTCCCGGCCGCAGAATCAGCCACGCCGCCGGAATCACCACCAGTCCGGCGATCACCGCCTGCAGGGTTCCCGCGAGCACTTTCTCAACCGCGACCCAGGAAATTTCCATCGGTGCGAGCAGACGATCTTCGATCTCGCGGGTGAACTGGAATTCGGCAATCAATGGCATGGCGACAGCCCAGACTCCCGTAAACACCATGCTGATGGCCATGATGCCGGGAAGCAGCAGGCTTTTATACGACTCCGGCATATATCCGCTGCGCACCATCACCCGCCCGAAGATAAACACAAACATCAAAGGCTGCAGGAAGGTTTGCAGCAGGAGAACAACGAAGTTGCGGCGAGCCACGTGGACATCGCGCGCCAGCATGGCGAAAAACGTCTTCCAGTTCATTCCCGCAGACTCCTTCCGGTGTGGTGCAGAAACAGGTTTTCCAGGCTGGGTTCGGAAATATGCACATCGCGCAATTCCACGCCCGCGGAGGAAGCCAGACTAGCGATCCCCGCAATCAGCGAACCGCCCTGGTCGGAGTACAGGTCTGCGCCGTTTTGATCGTTGGCCCGAACCTCCCTCACTCCGGGTAAAGACTGCAGCTGCTGCAGCAAGTCGGCAGAGTGTTGGCCAAAGCGCAGGCGCAGCAAATACCCTCCCGGCACTGAAGCCTTCAACTCGGCAGGCGTGCCCAGCGCGATATTGCGGCCGTGGTCGATGATCGCCAGGCGGTTGGCCAGTGCATCGGCCTCTTCCATGTTGTGCGTGGTCAGCAGGATCGTCTTGCCGGTTTGGTTGTACTCGCGAATGATCTCCCATAAAAGCAGTTTTGTTTGCGGGTCGAGGCCGGCGCTCGGTTCGTCCAGGAAAAGAACCTGTGGGTCGTGCATCATGGCCCGCGCAATGGAAAGCCGCTGCATCATTCCGCCGGAGAATCCGCGCACCATCTGCTCGCCGCGGTCGCGCAACTTGAACCGGTCCAGAAGGCTCTCGGCGCGCGCCGCCCGCGCCTCGGAGTCAAGCCCGAAATAAGCCCCGTGAAACAGCAGAATCTCCCGCGCCGTAAGGGAAAAATCGAGGTTCGGACGCTGCGCAACGACTCCAATGAGGCGCTTCACCGCGACCTGTTCTTTCCAGACTTCGTGTTCGCCAATCCATGCCGAGCCGCCGGTTGGTCGTACTCGCGTGGTGAGAATTCCAACAGTCGTGGACTTGCCCGCGCCATTCGGTCCGAGCAGTCCGAACACTTCGCCCGGGGCGACGTCCAGCGTCAGGCCATCCAGCGCCACGATCTCCGGCTTCGGCTGCTTCTTCCGCTTGTCGCGCGCCGCAGGCGGACCAGAGCTCCCGGCACCAAACGGCGGCGCGGAACTATAAATCTTGCGCAGGTCGCGCGTACGAATTCCAACCATAAAAACCTCGACCGACCAGGAGAGTCAAGAGTTTTTCGATGTTTCCAGAGCAGCGCAGGAATGTCAATGCCCGCTTCTTGAAAGGGCTGACGGAACGAAAGATTTGGTGGCGGCGCGTGGACTCGAACCACGGACCTACGGATTATGAGACCGTCGCTCTAGCCACCTGAGCTACGCCGCCACTGTCAGAAAGCACGTATTCTCAATGCTTTGAGCAGCAAAGAAAAATCGAGCGCCTTGCAGGAAGCAAGCTCTTTGCGATTGGCATACGTGCCGTCTAAAAGTATCGCATATCTCTTTGCCAGCGGGCCAAATCCTAAGGCATTTCGGCAGCTGTCGCTTTCAGGATGGCGGCAGTTTTAGCGGTATCCTCCAGCCACGGATAGTGACCCGCGTGTTCGACCACGATCAGCTTCGAGTTGGGTTGCACTTCCCGAATCTGTCCCACTATAAAGAATCCCGGATCAACACGTCCGAAGACGAGAGTCACCGGTGCCTTGAGCGTCCGCATTCCCTGAATGACGTCGAACGTGTTGAGGTCTGGTCCGACGAAGTCGCCTATCGACTCGTACCAAAGGGGTTCGCCGGACGGAATACTTTCCAGCAAGCGCTTCGCATTCCCGGCGTCGGCGAAAAACGCATTTCGTTCGATTGTCTCGGTTTGCGCCCCATTCCTTGCCTTTTTCAGCGCCGTTCGTTCCGCCGGCGTCAGCCGCGCGCGAACTGCGGCCTCTTCGGTTGGGTATGCCGAATGATCCATCGGACCGGTATCCACCAAGAGTAGACTCGCAACACGATCTGGATGCTTCTGCGCGTACGCCATGGCTAGCATTCCACCCCACGAATGTCCGGCTATGGTGAGCTTCTCTAACTTAAGATGTGTGCGAAGCGCTTCGAGGTCAGCGATATCGCCGGCCAAGTTCACGCGGTCGCGGCAAGAGATTGCATCAGCGGACTTCCCAGTTCCGCGTTGATGAAGCAGCAGGACGCGACGCCCTCCGGAAGCCAGCATCTCCGCCACGGGCGCCATGTAAGCGGGGTTCATTCCTGGTCCACCCGCCAACAGAACAATGGGTTTACCTTTCCCGTACTCCTGGTAGGCGAGCGGCTTGCAACTAGTTGCATAGGTTCTCAAGTTGGGGTACGGCGTTGCTGCACCGATGCCAACCAGTAAAGCTACGAGTGCATTGATCGAGGTCATTTTCTGGCACAAATATAATTAGGTAATCGTCGACTCGTCACAACCGCAAAGTCACAGGCCTAACGCCACAGCGGTATTATGCTTGAATGCTAGTCACTTCTGGCATAGCGATGCACGGAAAGCCATGAAATCAATTGCTGTAATTCCTGCTCGCATAGCTTCCACTCGTCTGCCGCGTAAGATGCTACGCGAGATCGCGGGCAAACCGCTGGTCGGTTGGGTGTATGAAGCGGTCCGCTCCTCGCCGCTTTTGTCGGACGTGATCATCGCCACGGATTCCGACGAGATCATGGAAGCCTGCCGCAGACACAACTGGAAGGCACAGTTAACTTCCGCCACTCACCGCAGCGGGACCGAGCGCGTACATGAAATATCAAACTCCGTGACGGCGGATGTGTATGTCAACGTGCAAGGCGATGAACCGCTGGTGCAGCCCGAACAAATTGCCACGCTACTCGAGGTGATGAAAGACCCGGCGGTCCAGGCGGGAACAGTCAAGACTCCGTGCCCGCCAGAAGAAATCCACAATCCCAACGCGGTCAAAGTCGTGACCGCCCCAGGCGGCCGCGCTCTCTATTTTTCCCGGGCCACGATCCCCTTCGACCGCGACAACTCCGGCGCTTGCTACTTCAAGCATCTTGGCCTCTATGCCTACCGGAAATCCGCCCTCGATCTTTTTGTGAGCCGGCCGGAATCGACTCTGGAAAAAACCGAACGGCTGGAGCAGTTGCGTTTCCTCGAAAACGGAATCCCTATCTATGTCGGCGAAACACAATACGACTCCGTGGGTGTAGATACGGAGGAAGATTTGCAGCGTGCAGAGGAAATCCTGCGGAAGCGCTGATTTCTCTACGGTCCCGTGCTCTGCGCGCGGCCCCACGCTTCCGCGGCCGCCACACGCTTCGCGATTGCAGGATGAGAATGGAAGAGCCATTCCACCCACTTCGAAGGCGTGCGTTCCGCCAGGTTCTGCAGCGCCAACTTGTTCATCGAGGAAATGAATGGCTCCACGCTGGCGATCGATTCAAAGGCATAGCGGTCGGCCTGTCGCTCGTTGTAGCGCGAGTAGGCATTGAGTGCGGGCATCAGCAGCAGCGAGATCGCGGTCGCGGTGAGGGCCAGCAAGGGTAAGTTGGCGAAATCAGACAGCTCCTCGAACATGTGGTGATCGACCGCGTAGTGAAGCACCCAGTTCGCCACCCAAAAACCGACGAACGTAATTCCAGCTTGCACCACAATGCTCTTCAGGATGTGCCGGTGGACGTGATGGCCAAGCTCATGCGCCAGGACCGCTTCGATTTCCTCGGGAGCGTAATTGTCCAGCAGCGTATCGGCTAGAATAATCCGCCGCGTCCTGCCGAGTCCCGTAAGCGCTGCGTTTGCCTTCTTGCTCTTTTCCGAAAGCTTCCAGCGGTAGACTCCGCGCACACGCGTGCCTGCGTGCTCGCTCAGCTGAATCAAGCGGCGGCGCAGATCTTCATTGTCCAGCGGCTCGAACTTGTAAAAGATTGGAAACAGCACGACCGGAGCAAGCTGGGCCAACACGATGAACAGGCCCATGAATAGCACCCACGTGATGATCCACCAATGCTGCGGGGATTCGCGAATCATGAAATACAACAACTCCACAACGATCCCTGCCAGCACCAGTCCCACCAGAAAGCCCTTGGCCTCATCCCAGAGCCACGAAGGCAGTTGTTGCGTGGAGAGCTGAAACTTGCGCTCCAGCCGAAACCCGTAATAGTCAAGGCCCAGGCTCAACAATTTGCTGATGAGGAGCAAGAGGAACAAATAAACAAAAACGGCCAGAGTGTAGCTGCGAAATCCCTCACGCAAGGCAAAATCGCGCAGCCATTCCGTCCAACCTGTGATCAGCAAAAGAATCAGGAAAGCGGAGCCGACGGCAAAATCGGCGACACCCAGCCAGCGGTGGATCCGGTTATAACGGCGCGCCTCAGGCGAGTCGTCTGGAGTCGAAGCTGGGCTTCCGGCGAAAGTCATTGCGCACTTGAAAGTATCGCATTATTGCCGGGTCAGATGTGGAGATTCGAGCAGGTTAAGACAGTCCCCTACCCGGTGCTTTTAACAAAACTCTCCGCGGCGGCCAGGATTTCCTCTACCAACTCCGGCGACGCGGCCTCCGCATAGGCGCGCAACAAGGGCTCGGTTCCCGAAGCGCGGAACAGGATCCACGCTTCCGCTCCGTTGCCATTCGCCGGTGCATCAAGAAAAAACTTGATGCCGTCAAGGTTTTCCTTCTTCAGCACGCGATAGCGTCCCAGGCTCTGCGTGCTTTCGCTTCGCGCACGCTGAATCGCGCCCTGCTTGATCTCTTCCGGAATGTGCAGGTCGCGCCGGCCATAGTAGTGCGGGCCGAACTCGCGTTGCAGATCCGCAACCAGTTGGCCCAGCGGCTTGCCTTCTTCGGCCATGACGTTCGCGAGCAGCAGGCAATTCAGCACGCCATCGCGCTCCGGCAAAAACCGCGAGTAGCCGATGCCCCCGGATTCCTCACCCCCGATCAGAATGTCATGCTCCATCATCAGGTCCGCAATGTATTTGAATCCGATCTGCGTTTCGTAAACCTTGCGGCCGTACTTGGCGGCAATGCGATCGAGCATGCGCGTCGTATTGAAGGCGCGAACCACATCACCGGACCACTTCTTCCGTACCAGCAGCCAGCGCAGCAGGACGCAGAATATTTTGTGCGAGTCCACGAAGCTGCCATCTTCCGCGACCGCGCCGATGCGGTCAGCATCCCCGTCGGTGGCGAGCCCGGCATCACATTTCTCTTTGACGACCGTTTGCTGCAGGAGAGCGACATGCGGGACGATTGGCTCGGGATTGATATCGGGAAACAGCGGGTTTACTTCCTGTCGAATCGCAACGAACGGAACGCCGCGACTCTGAAAGATTCCCGCAAGAATCCCGCGACCGGAACCATACATGGAGTCGATCGCGAACTTGAATTTGGTTTTGGCGATCAGATCCATGTCGGCAAAGCGGCAGACAGCGGCGATGTAGGGCGTCTTGAGGTCGACCTCATCAATGGCCGCCTTCGAACCTTGCGGCATCGCGCCAGCACGCAGCTCTTCTTCAATTTTTCCCATGATGGCTGGAGTAGCCGACCCGCCAAACTTGCCCTTGAATTTCACGCCATTCCAGTTCCACGGATTGTGGCTCGAGGTCACCATCACTCCGCCCGCAGCGCCCTCGTATTTCACCGCATAGGAGACGGCCGGGGTCGGCGTGTAATCGTTGGCCAGCTTCACTGGAATGCCAGCAACGGCGATCACCTCCGCCGCAACTTGCGCCGCGCGCTGTGAAGCGAAGCGCGTGTCATAGCCAATGATCACACCGTGCGGCGCGTCCTCATCCTTGAGTACATAGGAAGCGATCGCGCCCGCGACCCGGCGCACATTGTCGAACGTGAAGTCGTCGGCAATGATGCCGCGCCAGCCGTCGGTTCCGAACTTGATTTCTTGAGCCATGGAAGTTCAGTGTCCGGTGATCAGTGGCCAGTGATCAGACAACCTCTGTTTTTCTGGCCACTGGCCACTCTTTTCAAACCAGCTTGTACAGCTTCCTTTCGTCCAGATGCTTCACCACCTTCCCCACGTCTTGCGCATGTTGCAGGGTGGTGATCAACAATGCGTCCGGGGTTTCGACCACCACTAGATTGCTCACACCCACGGCCGCGACAAACTTGCCGGGCGCATGTACGTAGTTGCCACGGGCGTTCAGCACGAACACGCCGGCGCTATTGATCAAGTTCCCCCCCGGCGGATTGCTCTTCGCGTGATGATGCTCGTGCAGCGCGGTCCATGAGCCCAGATCGTTCCATCCGAAATCGGCAGGCAGGCAAAAAATGTTTCCCGCCTGCTCACCCTTCGCCGAACGCGGCTCCAGAACGGCATAATCGATGCTGATGTTCTCGCACTTGGGGTAGAGCCTGCGAAAAGTCGCTGCAAACTTTCGCGTACTGAAAGTAGAGGCAATTTCTTCCAGCAAAGAAGCGGTCTTGGGAAGATGCTCGCGCAACGCATTGGCCAGCGTGCGAGCGCCCCACAAAAACATCCCGCTGTTCCAGAAATAATTTCCCGCAGCCACGAATGTAGCGGCTGTTTCCGCATTGGGCTTTTCGGTGAAACGTCGCACTCGCAGAGCATCACCGCTGGCCACGCTACCTGCCTCAATGTAGCCGTAGCCGGTTTCGGCTCGATTCGGCCGGATGCCAAGAACAACAATATTTTCGCCGACGGCCGCGATCTCCGCGCCTCGCGCGATTGTCGTTCGATAACGTTTTTCATCGGCGATCACATGGTCGGAAGGAAACATCCCAATGACTGCATCAGGATGTTCGCGCAAAAGAAGAAAAGCCGCGAGACCGATTGCCGGTGCAGTGTTGCGTCCCACCGGCTCGGCAAGAACTTGTGCCTTCGGGAACCCCGGGAGCTGCTTCAAGATCGCAGGACGAAGATCCCCGTTGGTAATGATCCAGAACTGTTTCGGCGGAGCCAGCGGCAGCAGCCGTGCCATCGTTTGTTGAATCATGGTCCGTTTGCCGTCGAGCGCCAGCAACTGTTTGGCGCGCTTCTTCCGGCTCAAGGGCCAGAATCGCGTGCCCCGCCCGCCGGCAAGGATCACAGGATAGAAGTTTGAGTTCTCAGCCACGTTTTCTCGGATTTCGCTTGCTACATTCGCGTTTCAGGCTCGGGCAAAGATTTTCCCGGAACCCGCGCTCTCAAGAACTCCAGCGTCCACTGCGGCCGAACCGTGAACGTCCCCGCCGATGCGGGAACTACCACGGCATCGCCCATCGCCACAGTAACAGGCTCCGTCCCGGCCGCTTCTACGACTCCGCATCCCTCCACTGCCACCAGGATCTGCACTGAACTTCTGCCCGCCTCGTCGCGCGTATTCAACTCTTGCGCGTCCTTCATCTCAAACATATCCACTACGAAGTAGGGAGCCGACACCAGCGGCGCACACCGGTTGCTGCCGCCCGGAACTTGCGCCGGAGCCGGCCTCAAGACTTTTCCGGACGCGACTTTCAGCTTCACCGCAGCCAGGCCGTCCTTCAGGTGCAATTCGCGAGGCCGTCCGTAATCATACAAACGATAGGTTGTGTCTGATTGCTGTTGCGTCTCAACGATCACCGAGCCCGGTCCCAGCGTATGCACGGTTCCTCCGGCAACATAAATCATGTCTCCGGTATAGACATTGAGCCAGTTCAGCACCTCTTCGGCACGTTTCTCGTGAATTGCTTGTTCCAGTTGCGCGACAGTCACGCCCGGTTTCAATCCCAATGCGATCTGCGCTCCGAGCTTCGCGTGGGCCACGTACCAGCACTCAGTTTTTCCCGAAGGCTGACCTACGCGGCGTGCTTGCTCGTCGTCAGGATGCACCTGCACCGAGAGTTTCTCATGCGGGAAGAGAAACTTCAGCAGCAAAGGGAATCGTCGCGCATCGCGAGCAGCGTCGCCCACCAACTCCCGTTGGTATTTCTCGCTGATCTGTGCCAGCGTCTGCCCGCTGAGCGGACCGTTGGCAATCTTGCAATCGTCACCGGTGAGCCAGGCCTCGCCAATCTTCTCCTCGAACCGGCGATTCGGGTAAATCGGCGACAGATCGCGCGCGCCCCACGGGCGCGGATCGAACCTCGGAAGCATCAAGAGTGGATAAAGATTGCCCATGACAAGCGATCTACATAAAGAAGGCCGTTCGCGAACGGACGGCCTTAGCCGAACCTGAGAGTTCCATGAACCAGCGGGTCTGAAATCTCCGACTACAGCTCGGCAAAGAACTTTCGCATGCGCTCCAGTCCACGATCCAACTCCGTCTTCGAGGTCGCGTAGGAGACGCGTATATGCTCGCCGGTGCCAAATCCTTCTCCGGGCACAGTAGCCACGTGGGCTTCTCTCAGCAGCCGTCCCGCCACGTACGACGCCGACTTCACGATGCCGCGCCCCAGAAATGCGGAAATGTTGGGATAGGCATAAAACGCGCCTTCCGGCAGGGTGCAGGTCACGCCCGGAATAGACCGCAAGCCCTTCACCACATGGTCGCGTAGTCCGATATACTCGCGCCGCATTTGTTCGACGCACTCCTGTGGTCCGTTCAGCGCCGCCACGGCGGCTTTCTGCACAATCGAGGTCGGATTTGAGGTGGACTGGCTCTGCAACTTCGACATCGCGCTTACCACCGCTGCCGGACCCAGCGCGTAACCCAGCCGCCAGCCCGTCATGGCATAAGTTTTTGAAAGCGAACCCAGCACGACGATGCGCTCTTTAAATTCGCGCAACGATCCCACAGAAAAATTCTTGCCGGTGTAATTCAGGTAGACGTAACATTCGTCAGAAAGCACCCAGATTCCACGCTCGTGCGCCAACCGGACCACTTCCGTCAGGTCCTTCGCACTCATTACTGCGCCCGAGGGATTCGACGGCGAATTCAGAATGATAGCCTTGGTTCGGGGCGTGATCAGGCGCGCCACCATATCCGCCGTAACCCGGAAGCCCTGCGACTCGTCCGTCCCCAGCAACACATTGTGGCCGCCGGCATAGCGCACGATGTCTTTGAACGAAACCCAGTACGGCACCGGCAAAATCACTTCGTCGCCGTGATCGACAAGCACTTGGATTGCGTTGAACAGGGCATTCTTGCCGCCGGTCGAGGCGATTACCTCATCGCGGCGGTAATCGGAATCGAAGTCTGCGGCATGACGATGTACGATCGCGTCGCGCAACTCGGGCGTACCCGGCACGGCCGTGTACTTGGTGAAGTTGCCCTGGATGGCAGCGATGGCTGCGTCCTTGATGTGCTGCGGTGTAGCGAAGTGCGGTTCGCCGGCGCCAAAGTCGACCACGTCAATGCCCTGCGCGCGCAGTTTGTCAGCCTCGGCCACGACCGCCATGGTGGCCGAGGGCTCAATGCGGTTGATGCGGTCGGTGAGTTTTAGCGCTTCGCTCGTCGCAGTGGTCATGCTTTCTTCTTCCTTTTCTTTTGCCGCTTGTCCAAATCTCTCTTGCCCAAAACCTCGATCAGGCGCGCGTCCCGAAGCTTGTAGGCAGGGTCGAGTTTTTCGCGCAGCTTCTGCTCAACAACTTCCGGTACGAGTCCCTTTACTGGGCCGCCGGCCTGCGCCACTTCGCGCACCAGGCGCGAGCTCACGTAGGAGTACTTGTCGGCTGGCATCATGAATACAGTCTCCAGCGTGGGTTCGAGTTTGCGGTTCATCAACGCCATCTGGAGTTCGTATTCGTAGTCGCTAATCGCCCGGATGCCGCGCAAGATGCAAGTTGCCTCAAGCGATTTCGCGTACTCGACCATCAGCCCATCAAACGTATCGATGCGGACGTTCTTCAGATGCTCCGTGAGTTCTCTTAGCATCTCCAGCCGCTCGGCCACGCTGAACATCGGACTCTTCTCCGAGTTGCGCAAGATCGCGACCACCAGTTCCTCAAAAATCTTGGCGCCCCGTTCGATCAGATCGAGGTGCCCGTTGGTAGTCGGATCGAACGAGCCGGGATAGATGGCGATTCCCTTATGCAATAGGCCTCACAGGAACACGCGGGGCTGAATAGAGATTCTATGCGGGCGGGAGCGAGGATGGCAATTGGGGAATGCTTGTCACTTTGAAAGATTGTCATCCCGAAGTTGTCATCCCGAGCGAAGCGAAGGACCTTGGTTCTTGTTCACAGCGCCAATCAGCGACGGCGGAAACAAAGACCAAGGTCCCTCGCTTCGCTCGGGATGACAACCCTTGGTAGTGGGTCTGTATGATTTCCACAGGCTTAGGAGAAATCCTTAAGGTTTAGCCAGTTCCATGCGTCTGGTTCTAGCCAGCCTTGATACTCTTTTTGTAGCTTGACTACTAAGAGGCGATCATCCCTTTCCATATGTGGATATAGCAGCTTGGCGAACTGCTCTGCTGTATGAGGTGTGACGACGATCCATGTATAGTCGAAGTAGTGCCACCACTCAGTGCAGCTTGTCTTGATCATGTTAAAGAACGGCGAATAGTCTTTACTCTGGTTCTTTAATGCGTGCGTGATAAGGAGAACGCTCATAGTTTCTCCAACGGTTCGCCCGCTTCTAGTTGTTGTGGATTGCGGGTGGGTGCAAGTGTTTCCAGTTCTTGTGGAGTGTATGTTTTCTTTTCCGTCCCAAACTCCAGTTTTCTTTCGGCTCGGTGTCCAGCTTCGCCATAGAGCAGATGGCGAGGGTTAAACCAGGCAAAGACGCCGACAAAGACAAACATTCCACCAAAGAGCCACGCTATGAGTTTGATCAGATAAAGCTTTAAATCGCTAGGTACCGGCGCATAGAGGATCAGACCCAAAGCACCAGTCAACCACGGAAGCACCTTGAAAAAGAATGACAAGGGAGTCTTTACCTCCCCTCTAGCAAACCAGTTCGCAATGAATCGTCGAACGCCGTGTTGATCCTGATCGCCGAGTATGGACATTTCTGACTTCGCAAGGGGCACACTCCTGTGTTACCGTTTGAGTGCTGCCCCAAACAGGCTTCGGCCCGACTGCAATCGGGCTTTTGTCTTTTGTGGGAATGTTACTACTCGCCTAGCGCCTTGAGAACTAGATTATTTTCTGCCTGACGCGCTGATGAAACCTGCTTGGGTAGCAGGCCACACAATTCCTCAATACTCCAAACGTGATTTGAAGTCCCCGCCTCCATCGCTGGCGTGACGCGCAACGTCTGATGCACGCGGCAAAAGTTGTAGTACATAAACCAGATCGCCACCGATGCCGCATGGTTCTCTAGTTTCTTCGAGAACGCATTCGTTAGCCGAGTGAAGCGGCGAATACTCATCCTCATCGAAAGATTCTGACGCTCCACGAATGATGTGGAAACATGCTTGGGGTCTGGGTTTCCGCTCACAACTTTCATATCGCAACCGATGCACGTTGCTGGTGAGTACCGGGTTTCATTCTCGCTCGGAGCACCGAAAATCTTTTGCAGTTGCGCGTAATCAATATCCGCTCCAAAAGCATTTTCTACGGCCTCAAGATAAGCCTTGTGGCCGTCCGTCGTGATCTGGACGCGATTGCAAATCCGGGCCGCGCAATCTTCCATGAATTCCTTCGCCCATGCCAATCCACGTCCGCCGACCAAGTAACTAACACAGAGCTTTGTATCAGCATCTAGACCCGTCCACGTCCACACATCGCCCCATCCGATTGCTTTCTTCTCTGGCGAAGTGTTCCGCGCCTTCGAGCCTACGAATTGCCAAATCTCATCACACTGCAAGCGGCGCACTTTCAAGTTGCGAACATGTTTATCGTGATAGGCCGCGCACCCGTCCGCGAGATCGAGCACCATCTTGATGACGGTATTCTTCGCAACGCCCGTCATCCGCACTGTGGAGCGTATCGAATTGCCTTCCACTAGGGCCGCTACCACTCGCGTTTTCTGTTCCATTGTGAGCCGTTTCATGTATTGAACTATATGCTTGAGCGTGCAAGATGTCAAGTCAAAAAGAAACCCCGCCACATTTAATGGCGGGGTGTGGGTAAGAAATACCCGATTATTGAATGCCGGTCGCCGTCAAAATCAAGTTGCTGTTATTGTCCATCGCTGAAAGATACTCAGGATTGATGCGAACGGGGACCGAACCCTCCTCTTTGTCCTCAATATCTCCTAAG
>Ga0209420_1000093_pt1 | contig 56832 bp, 54 predicted proteins | sample BlaSpr_A8_OM1_O1_FD_187972 | JGI IMG/M metagenome (GOLD analysis project Ga0209420, IMG submission 187972) | Forest soil microbial communities from Thunder Bay, Ontario, Canada - Black Spruce, Ontario site 2_A8_OM1_O1 (SPAdes) (version 2) | ecosystem: Environmental > Terrestrial > Soil > Boreal... | reverse complement strand
GCGGCTTGCGGCGTTGCAGGCGAAGGATGAGGCGTGGTGGGAAGAAGATGCGAAGTTTTTCGATGTGCAGCGGTCGCGGGCCTGGGTGATGACGCGGCGGATGACGCATACCTCGCATCATCGCGGACAGTTGATGGCGATGCTGCGGATGCTGGGGCGGGACGCGCATAGCAATTACGGGCCGACGGCCGATACTGGTGGGTTGATGCAGAATCATGCGCCGACTATTTATGCGTATCGGAGTTTGGAGGAGTTGTTTGCGGGGGAAAATGCCCGGGGCGCGAAGGCTGCGCTGCCGGGGGGTGGGGGCAAGGCGGTCACGGAAAGACCTGGGTAGGTCCGTGCTCCCGGGGCTCGCTGCGCTCGCTGGACAGCCGAGGGCGGCTGTCCTCACATGAATTTCGTGATGTCCGGTTATCCCTTTGTGGTGAAGGCTAACGTTAACAATGTCTTTTGTTCTACTTCGTGCGCTTTGGCGCTGCCGGTTGCCGGGCTGGCGCTGGAGCTGCGTTTTACTGAGAGCACGTGGCGGTTGCCGGCTATGCGCTGGAGGCGCGGGAGCATGTTGAATAGCGCTCCCATGTTCGCGGGCTCTTCTTGCACCCAGACTATGTCTCCGGAGTCGCCATGGCGGGCGAATTCGGCGGCTAGTTCTTTGTCCGGGAAGGGATAGAGTTGTTCGAGAAATACGATTGCGGTCGAGTTGTCTTTTCTCTTCTTGCGTTCCGCCTGGAGTTCGTGGCCGATCTTTCCCGTGCAGACCAGGATACGGTCGGCTTCTCCTACTTCGGTGTCGGGTAGTACATTCTGGAAATTCGTGCGCGTGAAGTCTTCGATGGGCGAGGACGCGTCGGGATGGCGCAACATGCTTTTGGGTGTGAAGACTACCAGCGGTTTACGCCAGTGGCGGAGGGCCTGGCGGCGGAGCAGGTGGAAATATTGTGCGGCGTTGGATGGCTGCGTGATCTGGATGTTGTGTTTCGCGGCCAACTGGAGGAAGCGCTCGATTCGGGCGCTGGAGTGTTCCGGCCCCTGGCCTTCGTAGCCGTGAGGGAGAAGCAGAACCAGACCCGAGAGCAGGTTCCACTTGGCCTCGCCGGCGGAGATGAACTGGTCGATGATGGCTTGAGCTACGTTCACGAAGTCGCCGAACTGGGCTTCCCAGAGAACCAGAGCCTCGGGATAGTCGCGGCTGTAGCCATATTCGAAGCCGAGCACGCCGGGCTCGGAAAGGGTTGAGTTGTGGATTTCGCAGCGGGCCTGGCCGGGGGCGATGTTTTCGAGCGGGACGTATTCGTTTTCGTTCTCGATATCAATTAGAACGGAGTGGCGCTGGTTGAAGGTGCCGCGGCGGGAGTCCTGTCCTGACAAGCGAACCGGGATTCCGGCTTTCGCCAGGCTCGCGAAAGCGAGAGCCTCGGCCATGCCGTAGTCAACGGGGCGTTTGCCTGCGCCCATCTCAGCGCGCTGCTCGAGGAGCTTTTTCACTTTGGGGTGAATGTGGAAGCCTGCGGGATATGTTGTGAGGTGACTGGTCAGCTCGGATAGTTCTTCAGTCGAGAGTCCGGTTTCCACTTCGAATTCTGACCTGTGGAGGCCGCCATAGTATTGGTCCCAGTATTTCGGCAGGTCGCGCATCAGCGGCTTCTTGGTTCGCTTGCCGGCGCCTTTTTGCGCTGATTCGAATTCGGCTTTGATAGCGGCTACTTGCGCGGGCGCGTCGGTTGCACCGATATCATCGGCGTAGATTTCCCACAGCGGCGGATGCTCTTTGATCTTTTTGTAGAGCAGCGGCTGGGTGATGGTGGGGTCGTCGACTTCGCTGTGACCGTGGCGACGGTAGCCGATCAGATCGATGACCACGTCGGTGCCGAACTGATAGCGGTATTCGGTGGCCAGGCGGGCCACGCGGACGACCGCGTCCACATCTTCGCCGTTGACGTGGAAGATGGGGATGGATTGGCGGCGCGCGATGCAGGCGGCGAAGCGGGTGGAATGCTCTTCGAGATAGCTGGTGGTGAATCCGAGGAGATTGTTTACGATTACGTGAATGGTGCCACCTACGGTGTAGCTGGGGAGGTCGGCGTAGTTCATGGTTTCGGCGAGGATGCCTTGTCCGGCAAACGCAGCGTCGCCATGAACGAGGAGGGGAAGATATTTTTCGGGTCCACCTTCGCCGGTGCGGTCTTGTTTAGCGCGCGTGCGGCCGACCGTTACGGGATCAACGGCTTCGAGGTGGCTGGGATTCGAGACCAGATGGATGTGAACTTTGTTGCCGCTGCGCGTAGTGTATTCGCCGGTCGCGCCCATGTGGTATTTCACGTCGCCGGAGCCCAGGACGCTGCGCGGGTCGACGTCTTCGAAGCCGGCGAAGATTTCGTCCGGAGGGCGCTTGGCTACGTGGGCGATGACGTTGAGGCGGCCGCGGTGGCTCATGCCCATGACTAGTTCGGTGGCGCCGAGGCGGGAGCCGGTGTCGAGAAGTTCGTCGACCAGCGGGATCAGCGCGCTGACGCCTTCGAGTGAGAAGCGCTTGCTGCCGAGATAGCGTTGCTGCATGACCTGCTCGAAGATGTCGGCGCGGATGAGCAGGTCGAGAATTCGCCGCTGCTGTTTTTCCGTAACCTCGAAGCCCTGAGACGGCAATTCCATCTGCTCGTAGATCCAGCGACGGCGTTCGGGATTGTAGATGTGGTTGACTTCTACTCCGATGGTTGAAGAGTAGATGGCACGAGCTTCGCGGGCGTATTCTCCATCGAGCTGCAGTTCGGGAGTAACGCGCGGGCGGAGAAAGCCGAGTGGGTCGAGGTCGGCTTCGAGGTATCCCCATTGGCGGAAGGCGTTGAAGACACGTTCGCGCTCCGGGTTCGCGCCGTTGTTGGACGGAGTTTCGGTTAGTGCGGAGCTGGTGACTTTGGAGTTCAGCGTAGCCATAAGATTCAGGTACTAGGATAACGGATGCTGCGGGGGTTCAAGGGATTCTAACGCCTGCCAGCAAAGAAATCCGGCCAGGAATGTTTCCCTGGCCGGTGTGAGGCTAATCATCTCCTCGCGGATAGATCAACCCGACAGATCAATAGTTGGATAGATCAGTATTGGTGAGATCCATAGGGGAAATGGAATGAGTCAAACAGGTCACTGATTGCCGGTCCGTTAAGGGGAACGTAGGGGTTGTCCGGTCTCGTTTTCGGATTCGGGAAATTGTCCCGGCTACGGTAAGAGACGGTGCCGATGTTCCAGTTCCTCTCAATGAACTTGAGGATAGAAACGTGGTCCGAATACGAATGAGAGATATGACCACCCTTGGAGAATTGAGAGACTACGATTAGCGGGATGCGCGTGCCGTCGCCGAAGAAGTCGAGCGGCTGAACGTAACCGGAGTCGTAGTATCCGCCGCCTTCATCCTCGGTGATGAAGATCACGGTATCGTCCCAATACGGAGAGTTCAGAACCATATCCACAATTTTTTTCGTGAAGCCCTCGAAAAGATTGAGCTTCGACGATGCCGGATGGCCATCGACATAGCCGCTGGGCTTGACGACGGAAACTGCGGGCAAGGTTCCCTGGGAAATGTCTGAGTACAGGTCGAGAGTATCTTTCATGTGGGCCGCGACCTGGTCGGGGTGCGACATGATGGAGGTGTCGTACTGGAACGGGTTGCAGATGTTGCAGTATTCGTCGGCATTCGGCCCATTAGTTCCGTAATTGAGCTCGTATGGGTCGTTGAGGTAGTTGTTCCATTGATCGCCGTAGTACTTCCACGAAATGTTGTTGGCGTTGAGGTCATCGCCGATGCTGGGCGTCGAAGACGGCGGGATGGTAAACGGTGTGTTGGACGGATTCTGGTCGATGTAGGCGTTCTTGCCGTTGCCGAACCAGCCTGGGTTGTAATTATTCAACAGATAGTAGTGGCCCGGTTCGCAACGCGGGTCGATGTGGAGAGATTTGAGGTAACTCACGATCGGGCCGACGCCATGCTGGGAGGGATCTGAGCAATCACTGTATGAGCCGCCGCCATTAACCGGCGAAACTGTAAAGGGCGGTGGATAGCCGGAGTTGTAGCTATTACCATAGCCATCTTCGCTGTACCAGTTGTTGGTGCCGTGGGCGGGATCAGGGTTTTCAACTTCGTCGACCGTCCCTTTGTCTGGGTTGGGGCTGCCGTCATAGGGTTCAGTGAATACCAGTTTGTTGTTCGGTGGTTCAGCGGGATTCCCAAGTGCATCGCTGAACCAGATCGCGTCGCCGTGACCGAACATGATGTGGTTGGCGCCGGTGCCTCCGTTGACGGATTGATGGAAGTTATCGCTCATGGAGTAGGTGTCCGCGAGGCTCTTGAAGTAGGGAGCATCGCCTTGCTGCACGTTATAAAAGGCGAGCGAGGAGGATCCTTCACCCGTAGTTTGTGCATCGGGAACGCTGGACAGGAAATTGGTGGTGAAGCAGGGAAGCGAGCCATCGTTCGAAGAGCAGAGTGGCGGCTGGGTCGCGCCATTCGTGCCCGCACCAACGGTGACCTCGACCCAGGAGAACAACTTGGCGTTGCACCCGGAAGGATTGTCCTTACTGGCGTTGTCCAAGCCGCAATTCAGCTGCTGCCACATCTGATAGAAGCGATGGACAGGGCTCGCTGCGTAGTCGTTGTATTGGAACGTGCTGCCATTCGTGAGCTGGAACGGACCGGCGGGCAGCGTCTCGACGTTGGTTATCCGCGTATCGGGGGTATATTTCGTAAGCCCGGTGCCGCCGCTAGCGAGATCCTGATAGTACTGCTGGGTGGGCAGTCCGGATTCGGAGAGTTCGGCGCACTTGACCGCTGAAATCGCGGGGCTGGTTCCGCAGGGATTGGAGCCGGAAAAATAGCCGCCCGAACCGCTGGGACCGCCGACCAGCGGAGCAGGCAGTTTATTGTTGGGAAATTGTTGCTTCGGCGGGGAGAGCAGGAAGGTGTCGGTATCAGTCGCGGCCAGCTGTTGGGCCTTGGAGAAGTTGGGGCCGGGAATTGCATTCTTGTTGGCATCCAACTTGATGATGCCTTCCGAAAGCAGGTTATTTACCCGCTCGCCATTTTTCGGTACGTAGGTGGCGAAGACGTGATCGAAGCTACGATTTTCTCCAATGATCACGATGACGTGCTTGATGGGGGTGGTGGTCCCCCAATCGCGTGGTTTTTGCGGTTGGGAAGCCGCGCCGGCGAACGGTGCGCCGATTACAAACTGGACCATGGCAAGGCCGGCCAGTCCGATGCGCAAGTAATGGACGCCTTTTGATGCGAGTGATTTGAAAGTCATTTTCTTCTCATCTCCTCTTCGTTGGGTTTGAGCTGCTGGTTAAGGTGGAGAAGGTCCAGGCGTTTTTCTGGAACCTCAGGCAACGTAAAATCGTTGGCTTTCGAATTGTTTTGAGCGAAGACCATTCGCTTGGAAACCTGCTTCACTCCTCATGGCTCTACGCGAATCAGCCCCATCATTCCTCCGTCTTCGTGCTCTAGAAGGTGGCAGTGGTAAACAAACTCGCCCAGCGTGTTCGGGTCGCGAAAGTCCATCCGCAGCCGGACGCTGGGATATACAAGAGTCTTGCCGTCGTAGTAAGGGACGTTGACGGTATCGCGAAGAAATGGTTCGTTCACCGGCGTACCGCGGTAATTCAGCAACATGAAATGCAGCTGATGGATGTGGAATGCGTGAAGTTCACTGGACCGGTTTTCGATGATCCAATCCTCGACCGTTCCCTGCTTCGCGATGATGTTCGGGAGTCCTGATTTGGGATCGAACTGCACCGGAGTTTGGCCGTCTACGGTCAGGTAAAATTCGGTGACGCTGTTGGGGTCGTTGGGATCGAGAAGCTTCTCGGAAAAGTAGAGCCTTCGCACGCGGGCCGGAGCCACGTTTCCCAGCCAAGGCAGCTGCGAAGCAGAAAGCTGCTGGGGCGAGGCCGGGAGGACGGAGCGCGGTTCGGGTGCATCTTTGGACGCAGTAACTGTGGCGATCGCACGGTTGGGATCGTTCTCACCGCTCGGCCCGGTATCCACGGTTCTGGTGACGAGAAGTCCTGAGGTGTGTTCAGGAGGCGCTTTCACGATAAATTCCACGCGCGCCCCCGGCGGTACAGCGAGATGAGTTTGCCAGTCCGCAAAATCTGAGGGCAGACCGTTTTCGTTGAGGGGAACGCCGTCCATGGCGACGAGGCCGAGCGGCTGGGGCGTGTGGCCGAATAGAAGTTCCAGGTTGAGGTAGGTGATTGCCGACGCATTCACCACGCGCCAAAGTTGCTGCTCCTCCGGCTTCATCTCGATTACGGCGGGCCGATAGTCCGGATACGGCACCGGCACAAAATTGATAGAGAGATCCTTGGCCGGCTTGCCGAATCCGGTGCCCGTGTTGGCTGCGTCCCCATCGCGATCAAAGAGCATCTTCGGGACAACTGGCTCCCACTTCGAGGGTGGAGCGTTCGGGTTCAGCAGGTCCTGATCGCGGATAATCAGGACCCTTTCCGGTAATCCTGCAACCGCTTTGTCGGATCGCTCGATTCCCTCGACGATGATGGCGCCGGACGCTCCGCCGAGCACCTGCTCTTTGGTAAATCCGTGGATGTGCGGGTGGTACCAATAGAGTCCCGGGGGCTCGTTTTCCGGGATGCGGAATCGATATTCGAATGGTGGTGCGCCTGGCTGAATCGACGTGTGCAAGACGTCGTCCTGGTGGCAGACTGGAGGGATCGTCAAACCATGGAAATGGAGATTGGTAGATTCCCGCGTCATCAGGTCGCTGGCACAGGAGTCTCCGCTTTTCTCGGTGTCAACGTGCGCATGTTGGTGGGTAGCCGGCACTGCGTCAGAGCCGAAAGCCGTCAAATCATTCTTGAGCGTGAGGATGACAAGATCACCGGGATTCACGCGAAGAGTGGGTGACTCTGCGCCGTTGTCATCGAGGTAGCAGTAACGAGTGGATCCGTCGCTCTGTTTTGTGTTGAGAGCCGTCAGTTCAACCTTCAACACACCGTTGCGGCTGCGCAGATCTTCGGGTTCGGTGACCGTGTTGCCGGGCGATGGGCGCGGGCAGGCTTCGGCTGCGCTCTGGGCATGGAGGAGCGAATGCGGCTGACTCAGGCACAGACATAAGAGCGGGATTATGAGGAGATTCTTGAACATCTGGTTCCAAGATTCGTCATCAGAGTGGGCGCGGGACGAGACAGCCATTCGCTCCAAGGTAGTTGGGGCGCCGTTACGGGAAGGTGAAACGAATATGAATTCCCGATGAAAAAAAATCCACAGGAATAAACATGCGCATAGTCAAATGCGCGAAGTGGCGGGCGACTTATGGTGACAGAGGAATGTAAAGCCCATGTTAAAAAGTTTCCACAGGGTGCTGAATTTTCTAGAGTGTTTGGGTAGTGGTGCAGTTGCACCACTACCAGTGTTTGCCTTACCGCGACAAGGCTGCGAAGGCTGTGGAATAATGCTGCGGTCGTGATCCTGCCTTCTGGGGAGTCACCTGTGGTTGAGAATTCCAACCGAGCCCGCGATCACCTGGCAAACGAGCGTACGTTTCTGGCCTGGGTGCGAACCAGTGTCGCGATTGTGGTGTTTGGATTCGCGATTGGACGGTTTGCGATTGCCATGCGGCAGTTGACGGAGTTTCAGGGACGCGGATCGAAGACCACGGGGTTTTCGGTGTGGATGGGGATGAGCGCGATTCTGGCGGGCGTGGCGCTGATGGTGGCGGGACTGGCGCGCTATCGAAAAACGCGGGTGCAACTGGATGAGGGGAAGTTTGAGCCAGCGGGATTTGTTGTGGACCTGGTGGCGATTGTAACGGTGCTGTTTGGAATGGCGTTGGCGGGGTATTTGATTTACGTGCAAAAGAGCTGGGGTTAGGAGCGCGGCGTCAGAAGGGCGCGATTTGTGATGTGGAGTCGAGCATCGCTCGACTGGGAAGCCGGGGCGGCTGTCTCCAGATAGGCATCTTCAGCATCGAAAATTTATGGCAAACGATCAGGAAAAAGAGGCGGCGGCGCGGGCGGGCTTGCGGTTTGTGAAGAATGGTCAAGTGGTTGGGCTGGGTACGGGGTCGACGGCGGCGTATTTCATTCAACTGCTCGGAGAGCAAGTGAAGAATGGGCTGAAGATCCGCGGCATACCCAGCTCTGACCGTTCGCGGGAGCAAGCCTCCGGTCTGGGCATTCCGCTTACCACTTTGGACGAATGCCCGGAGATCGATGTGACCGTGGACGGGGCGGACGAAGTTGATCCGCAATTGCGATTGATCAAAGGCGGGGGTGGGGCGCTGCTGCGGGAGAAGATTGTGGCTTCAGCCACGAAGCAGTTCGTGATTGTAGCTGATGAAACGAAGCGCGTTCCGGTGCTGGGAAAATTTCCGCTGCCGGTGGAAGTGATCAAGTTCGCGCAGGCGGTGGTGCGGAAAAAGATTGAGGCGCTGGGAGCGGCGGTTGAGTTGCGGCGGGGAACGGACGGGAATCCGTACCTGACCGACGAGAACAATCACATTCTGGATTGCCGGTTCGGGCAGATTCCGGATCCGGATGGGCTGGCCCGGCGACTGAGCGATATGCCGGGAGTGGTGGAGCACGGGCTGTTCATTGACATGGCAAGTGTGGTGCTGGTGGCAAACGGGAGCGAGGTTGTGGAGCTGCGGCGGCAACGCTAAGGTCGAAACGAAAAGGCATTCATCACAGAATTACAGAGGCGCAGAGAAAACTCTTCTTGATTTTCTCCGTGACCCGGTGGCGCCTTCATAATCCGAAGAAAAATCGAGGCACTGGAATGGCATCTGGGGCACAGGCACGGGGACAGGATCAGCCTTCGCGGCGGCGCTGGCTGCGATACCGCGTGCAGGCGCTACTCGATGTGACGGTCGTACGGTCGGGGGTTCCCGATATTTTGCCGGGGCGGTCGGTTAACCTTGGCGAAGGCGGACTGTCGGCGGTGCTGGCCGGAGAATTGTTGCCTGGTGATGACGTGGGAGTGGAGATACGGCTGCCGCTGGCGGCAGATCCGTTGCGCACGCGGGCGGTGGTGCGGCATCACGACAAGCTGCGCTTGGGGCTGGAGTTTGTGGGTCTGTCGGCGGAGCAGCGGGCGGCAATTCGCGATTGGGCAGGCACGGCGAAAGCGGAACTGGAACCGGGAGTGCGGGGAAAGATTCCGCTCGAAGCCGGGAAAGGTTCCGAGAGCGGAGGATCGGGGAGCGCTCAGCTTGCTACTCGCATGGGCCCCGACCGGAGATGGATCTTCGTGCTGGCAGCGGCGGCAATTTTCTTATTGGCGGTTTTGTGGTGGCGCTGGAATCGCGGGTGGGAAGACTTGGAGTCAGGTCTGCAAAAAAGTGGAAAGACAATCGAGGCACCACAAGTTCAGGCCCACGTCCCGGCGGATGTGATGTTGAAGCTGGTGACGCACCGCGTGGATCCCGATTATCCGGCGGCAGCGCGTGCGGCAAAGCTGCAAGGCGTGATTGTGCTGGATGTAGTCGTGGCGCGCGACGGATCCGTGGTAGATGTGCGGGCGCTGAATGGTCCCGAGGTGCTGGCGCAAGCTGCGATGGATGCCATGCGTTGGTGGCGGTTCGAGCCCTACCGGATTGAGAGCAAGGCGGTGGCGGTGCAGACGACCGTTGCCATGGAGTTCAAGCCGTAGTCGCAGACGGCGGCGTGCGGATTCGCATGGCTAAGATCACGGCCCGGCACCGCTTTAGCGCGGAGCGGGAAGATTGCTGCTCCAGCAATCAGCGACGATCAGCCATGCGCCCAGACGGCGCCAGGCTTTCACGTATTTGCCACGGTCGGCGAGGATGGTGCCATCGGGCTGGCGGATGGCGACGGAATAGCGCCCGATTTCCATGGCCAGATCGCCGGAAGCTTCGACGCGGAGGGTTTCGAGGCGCAGGTCCTCATATCCGGATTCGGCGAACTGGCGGAGCAGACGCTCGACGGCCTTGGGACCGTAGGCTGGGTCGTGATGCGGCGCCATAAATGCGCCGTCCTGAGCGAAGAGAGCGGCTACTTGGTCGTAGTTGCCGGTATTGAAGGAAGTGACGAAATCCTGGTCAAGGTCGCGGATCAAAGACTCAACATTCAAGAACGGACGAGAGTCCGCCAAGGAACTGGAATAGGGCCGATACATCTACTACCTCCTGGGGGAAGGCTAAGAGCGCTCCATGGCCGAATGGAAGCCGCCCTTAATGCAGACGCATTCTAGCGCAAAAAGGTCTGTGGAAGCAGGAAAGATTTGGGAACAAGGGAAAAAGAATTTTCCGTGGAGGAAACACCCTGCCGGGTCCGGAACAAGACGCGACTTGCCGGGTAATGTCCGTCTACAATGGCTGGGGATTTAATTTTCTTTTCATGATCAGGAGATGACGATGGAACGCAAGGCTAGCGCAGTGTGGAAGGGCGGATTGAAAGATGGGAAGGGAACGATTTCGGCGCCGGGTGGAGTGTTGAAAGACACGCAGTATTCATTTACCTCGCGGTTTGAGAACGGTCCGGGGACGAATCCTGAGGAGTTGATTGCGGCGGCGCACGCGGCGTGTTTTTCAATGGCGCTGTCGGCGCAACTGGGCGGGGCGAATCTTACGCCGGAGAGCATCAGCACGAACGTGACGCTGACCATGGAGAAACTGGATTCAGGTTGGACGATTACAGCGAGCCACCTTGATGTAGTGGGGAGGGTTCCGGGAGCGGATGCGGCGGCGTTTCAGAAGTACGCTGAGGCGGCCGAGAAAGGCTGTCCGGTATCGAAGGTACTTAATGCGAAGATTTCGATGACGGCAAAGTTGGGATAGGTCCGGCTTGCTTTCGGACTTCGGCAACCGCGTGGGTGTTTGACAGGCTGATAGCGGGCTGCAAAAATGGAAAAGTTGGTCTTCCTGACACGGCGGCCTTGGGGCCGCCGCTGCATTGCAATTCAGATTGCCATCGTGGCGGAATTGGCAGACGCGCATGGTTCAGGTCCATGTACCGGCAACGGTGTGGGGGTTCGAGTCCCTTCGATGGCACCAAGATTTTCCCGAGCTAGTTCGTAGCGATTTACGCGGTCGCGGTCGGAGTCTTCCGTAATGGGCGAAAGCCCGGTAATGAGTACTTTGATGCGCCATTCGGAGGCTGTTTCCCCTCTTGCTACCTCGCGGCGGGGCTTCCTGCGGTCGGCTTCGCTTGCGGCGACGACAGCGATGTTCTGCGAAGCGCAGTTTGCGGTGGCTGCTCCGCGGACCGCTGCCGGTGCGGCAGGCCCGGCGGACCCGGCCCTTGATGCGAAACGGATGCGGGAGTTGGCGGCCTGGACGGGGTTGACGATGGAGACGCCGAACCCGGTGCCGTTCGGGGCAGAAATTGTAGACAGCAAGAGCGGCGAGCGCCTGATGCGTGCCACGAATGCCGTGGGGCAGGAGCACGATCCGAGTGCGCACGCCGAGGTGCGCACGATCCGGCTGGCGTGCAAACAGATCAATTCGTATTCACTCAAAGGCTACACTCTCTACACCACGTGCGAGCCCTGCCCGATGTGTATGGCGTGCGCGCTGTGGGCTCGTGCGGACCGCGTGGTCTATGGCGCGACGATTGCGGACGCGGCGCGCTTCGGACATCAAATTCTGATTCCCGCCGCCGAGGTGGCAAAGCGTACCGACATGATCTGCGTGGTCGATGGACCCGTGGAGCGCGACGTTTGCTTTGGGCTCTTCACAAATCCGAAGATGCAGAGCACCTTCAAGAGATGGAATTCCGAGAAACCTTGAGTTTGCCAGAGTCTTTTCTCGGGCCTGCCTGGTCCCGTACACTCTTCATCATGAAAAATCCTGGGAGTTTGATTTGCCGAGTGGTTTTGCTGGTGGCGCTATGCGGGACATGTGCGGCGCAGAAGCTGGCCATCACGATGGATGATCTGCCGCTGAACGGAATGCTTCCGCCGGGAGTTACGCGGACGGAGACTACAGAAAATGTCCTGGCGATTCTGAAGAAGCGGCACGTGCCTCCGGTATACGGATTCATCAATGCCAAGAAACTGGAGGGAAACGCGGACGGCGCGGAGGCTCTGAAGTTATGGGCCGCGGCGGAGCCGGTGGGAAATCATACTTACTCGCACATGGATCTGGAGCAGAATCCTGCGGAAGCTTTTGAGCGGGAGATCGAGGAGAACGAGCCGGCGCTGGAGTTGCTGGCTCGGAAAGCAGGGTCAGGCCAAGTGGGATCGGTCGATGACTGGCACTGGTTTCGCTACCCGTATTTGCATGAAGGAGACACGGTGGAGAAGCGCCGCGCGGTGCGAGCCCATTTGACGGCGCACGGGTACAGGATCGCGCAGGTGACCCTGGATTGGGAAGACTACTTGTGGAACACAGCGTACGCGCGGTGCGTGGCCAAGGGAGATGCGAAATCGATTGAATGGCTGCGGTCGAGCTACTTGAGCACGGCCTCGGACTTCCTCGATTTGGGGCGGGCGCAGGCGAAGCTGATTTACGGGCACGAGATCAACTACGTGCTGCTGATGCACCTGGGAGCGTTCAGCAGCACGATTCTGCCGGAGGCGCTCGATCTGCTCAAGAAGAAAGGATTCAAGCTGGTGCCGCTAGAGGAAGCGGAGAGCGACGCGGCGTATGACGGCGATCCTGACGTGGGGTTGCACGATGCGGGAACGCTGCTCGACCAGTGGATGCAGGTGAAGCAGATCAAGTATCCGGAACACACGGAGAAGCCTTACAAAGAGATTGAGGGTGTCTGCCAGTGATCGCCGGTCCGATTAGCGAATCATTCCTTCCCGTATAATTCAGGCACTTGTTATGCCTGTTTTTCTTGACCAGATTGTCGGCTCTACACGCCGGGAAGTCTTCGAGACCAAACGCACGGCTGATTTGCGAGACTTGGGGCAGCGGGCGGAACAGCATGTGCCGCGCGGGTTCCGGCGGTCGCTCGAGGAAAAGAGCAAGGCCGGAGTGGCGGTGATTGCGGAGTTGAAGAAGGCGTCGCCGTCGAAGGGATTGATCCGGGCTGAGTTTTGCGCGGAGGAGTTGGCGAAGGAGTTGGAGACGGCAGGAGCTGCGGCACTTTCTGTGTTGACGAATGAGGAGTTCTTTCAAGGCTCGCTGGGAAATTTGCGGATGGCCTCGGCGGCGGTGAAGATTCCTTGTCTGCGCAAAGACTTCATTGTGGATGAATTTCAGTTACTGGAGGCGCGGGCAAACTCGGCGGACGCAGTTTTGCTGATTGTGGCGGCTTTGACGAACTCAGAATTGAACAGGCTAGCGCTGGGCGCGGGATCGCACGGCCTGGACGTTTTGTGCGAAGTGCATGATGAGGACGAGTTGCAGCGGGCTCTGGACGCCGGGTGCGATCTGGTTGGAGTGAACACGCGCAATCTGCGGACGTTCGAAGTGGATGCGGAGACGGCGTTTCGGCTGGCGAAGCGGCTTCCAAAGAGTGTAGTAAAGGTGGCAGAGAGCGGGATTGGTTCGGGAGAACATATTGCGCGGCTGCGGGCGGCGGGGTATCAGGCGTTCTTGATTGGGGAGTCGCTGATGCGGGCGGAGCGGCCAGGAGCGGCGCTGCGGGGTTTAGTTTCCAGTACCCAGTATCCAGTTCCCAGTGGGCGTTGAGCGGACTCCGCGCGAAGTTTTTACTTTTTGCGGACAACTGTGCGTATGACTTGGGTGAAGATTTGTGGGATGACTAATTTGGAGGATGCGCTCACTGCCGTCGAGGCCGGGGCGGATGCGGTGGGGTTTGTGTTTTATGAGCAGAGTCCGCGGAACATTAGCGTCGAGGCGGTGCGGAAGATCGTGAAAAAGCTGCCGGAGAACGTGGAGAAGATTGGGGTGTTTGTTCATGGCGGTGAACTTAATCCCTTCGATGTACTTTTGGAGGCCGGATTAACTGGAACGCAGACTTATTTTGCGGTAGAGAATGGTGCCGGGCGCGATGGGGGCGTGAAGGCGATAGGTGCGTCCCTCCTTCCCAAACGGGCAAGGTTTTTGATGGCGCTGCCCATGATGTTCATTGGTGAGGATCAGGACCGGATTCGCAAGCTGGCGTCGGATTTTGCAAAATGGGGGAAGAATTTACCCGAGGGTTTTCCAGTTTCAGAAGGCTTGATGGATACATTCGTGTTGGATTCAGGCGACTTGCAGACGCCTGGCGGCACGGGTAAGACATTCGATTGGGGAAAGGCCGAACCGATTGCAAAGGGGATGCGCCAGGGCGGCGTGAAGCTGGTGGTTGCGGGCGGGCTGACGCCGAAGAACGTTGCGGAGGCGATCGGGGTTCTCAAGCCTTGGGGAGTAGATGTGGTTTCGGGTGTAGAGGATCGGCCGGGGAAGAAAGATCCGGAGAAGGTGCGGGCGTTTGTGAACGCCGTGCGCCACGCAGATCGGAAGACGGGTTAGAAATGGCCACCGTTCCAAGTTCAAGAATGAAAGTCAAAGTCCCCGCCCTCTCGCAAAGACCGCGAGAAGGACGGGGCACCCTGCGCGCGTCTGTTCCCGTGAACGAACCTGGACGGTTTGGCGTCTATGGCGGGCGGTATGTGCCGGAGACTTTGATGGCGGCGCTGGAAGAGTTGGAGTGCGAGTATGCCAAGGCGAAGCGCGATCCGAAGTTTCAGCGGCGGCTGGATGAGCTGCTGCGGACATATGCCGGGCGTCCTACGGCGCTTTCGTTTGCGCGGCGGCTTACGCAGAAACTGGGCGGGGCGAAGATTTATTTGAAGCGGGAAGATTTGCTGCACACCGGGGCGCACAAGATTAATAACTGTCTGGGACAGGCGCTGCTGGTGGAGCGTATGGGGAAGCGGCGTGTGATCGCGGAGACTGGCGCGGGGCAGCATGGCGTGGCCACGGCGACGGTGTGCGCGCTACTGGGTTTTGAATGCGTTGTGTACATGGGCACAGAGGACATGCGGCGGCAGGAGTTGAACGTGTTCCGCATGCGGTTGCTGGGAGCGGAAGTGCGCGGCGTGGAATCGGGGTCGCGGACTTTGAAGGATGCGATCAACGAGGCGATGCGGGACTGGGTTACGAATGTGCGGACTACTCATTATTTGTTGGGCAGCGTGCTGGGGGCGCATCCATATCCGACGATGGTCCGGGATTTTCATCGGGTGATTGGGCGGGAGGCGCGGGCACAGATTTTGAAGACTGAAGGGAAGCTTCCGGCGGCGGTGATTGCTTGCGTGGGCGGGGGATCGAATGCGATTGGAATTTTCTACGAATTTATAAAAGATGAGAAGGTTCGGTTGATTGGCGTAGAGGCCGGTGGTCGCGGCGAGGGACTAGGCGACCATGCGGCGCGATTTCGCGGCGGTTCGCCGGGAGTTTTGCAGGGGACCTATTCTTACGTGTTGCAAGATTCGGCGGGACAGATTGCGAATACGCATTCGGTTTCTGCCGGGCTGGATTATCCGTCGATTGGGCCGGAACATGCGGCCTTGAGAGATTCGGGGCGGGCGCAGTATGTTCCAGCGTCGGATGCGGAGGCGCTGGAGGCTGCTACTTTGCTGGCGCGAACGGAGGGCGTTATCCCAGCTTTGGAGTCGGCGCATGCGGTGGCTGAGGTCGTGAAGCGCGCGCCCGGGATGAGGAAGTCCGATGTGGTGCTTGTGAATATTTCTGGGCGCGGGGATAAGGATATTGGGATTTTGCGGGAATCGCTTTCGCTGGAATGAAAAACATCAAGATCTTTAACACAGAGGCCACAGAGGTTCACGGCGTAAGTCTCTCGCTACCTCATTTCGATTATGCCTTTATCTTTTTACAAGAAGCCGGCGCTAGTGGCGTATGTGACATGCGGGGACCCGGACCTTGCGACGACGCGGGCCGTCGTGCTGGCGGCGATTGAAGCGGGTGCGGATGTGATTGAGTTGGGCGTGCCGTTCAGCGATCCGGTGGCGGATGGGCCGGTGATTCAGCGTGCGAGCGAGCGAGCGCTCAAGAATGGGACTTGCCTGGCGCAGGTGTTGACGCTGGCGGCGGAAGTGCGGGAGCATGCGCAGTCCACGGGGCTGGTTGTGTTTTCGTATTTGAATCCGATACTACGGATGGGGATGGAGAAGTTCTGCACGGTAGCGCGGCACGCGGGAGTTGACGGTGTGCTTGTGACGGATTTGCCGGTGGAAGAGGCAGGAGAATATCTGCAGGGAATGAAGGCGCACGATCTGGCGCCGGTATTTCTGGCGGCGCCGACCAGTCCCGGTACGCGCTTGCAGCGGATTGCGGAGGCATCGCGCGGATTTGTTTATGCTGTTTCGAGAACAGGAGTGACGGGAGCGCGGCAGAAGTTGGCAGACGATGCGCGGAAACTGGTGCGGCGGTTGCGGCGCGTCACCAAGTTGCCGATTGCAGTTGGGTTTGGGATTTCGAATGCCGAGCAGTTTGCAGAGGTCGGGAAGTTTGCGGATGCGGTTGTGGTGGGAAGCGCGATTGTGGAGACGATTGAGCGGAATCCGGGACGGGAAGCGGCGGCTGTGGGAGAATTTGTCGGGAAGCTGGCGGGAGAGAGATAGGAGATCAAAATCCCCAGCTTGCGCAAAAAACGCGCAAGGATGGGGCACCCGGTGAGCTATGGATCCTTCGACTGCGGTTGTGCCTGGCTTTTGCCAAGCACAATTCTCGCTCAGGATGACAGGGTTGGAATAAGAGCCTCATGGATATCGCGGATTGGCGGCGGAAGATTGATGAGCTTGACCGGCGGCTGGTGCAGTTGCTGAGCGAGCGGGCGCAAGCCGCGGTGGAGATTGGGCGACTGAAGCGGGACACGAATTTGCCGATTTATGAGCCGGAGCGGGAACGGATTGTGTTTGAGAATGTGCAGGAGATGAATCGAGGCCCGCTGCCGGGGCGTGATCTGGTACGAATCTTTGAACGGATCATGGATGTGATGCGGAATATTCAGAAGGAAGGGATTGGGGCTAAGTCGGACGGAGTGAAGGCTGAGGAGACGGAGTTGGATTCGGATGTGAACGACTAAAGAGCTGCCAGAAGCTGGAAGCAGAGATTTTCTTATGATTGTTGCAATGCAGGAGATGGCGGATGAGGGGCAGATTCAGCAGGTGATTGAGCACCTGGTGAAGATGGGGTTTGAGGTGCACCGGTCGACCGGGGCGCGGCAAACCGTGCTGGGAGCGGTGGGAGCGGGGATTGATTTTGACATCCGCATCCTGGAGTTGCTGCCGGGGGTGCAGGAAGTCCATCGCATCAGTTCGCCTTACAAGCTGGCGGGGAAAAGTTTTCGTCCCGAGGGGACGATCGTGAAGCTGGCGAATGGGATCGGCATTGGCGGGAACGAAGTGGTGGTCATGGCGGGGCCTTGCTCGGTGGAATCGCGGGAGCAGCTTTTTTCTACGGCCGAAGCGGTGGCGAAGGCGGGGGCGCGGGTGCTGCGAGGCGGAGCATTCAAGCCTCGGAGTTCCCCTTATTCTTTTCAGGGGCATGGGGAAGATGCGCTGAAGTTGCTAAGGGAGGCGGGGGAGAAATTCAAGCTGCTTGTGATCAGCGAGGTGATGGAGATTTCGCAGATTCCGATGATGCTGCCTTATGTAGACATTCTGCAACTGGGAGCGCGCAACATGCAGAACTTTAATCTGCTGCGCGAACTGGGGAAAGTGCGCAAGCCGGTGCTGGTGAAGCGCGGGATCGCGGCGACCTTCGAGGAGCTTCTGTTATCTGCGGAATATATTATGGCGGGCGGGAACTACGAAGTGATTTTGTGCGAGCGCGGGATTCGGACATTTGAGACGTACACGCGGAATACGATGGATATTTCCGCGATTCCGATTATCCATAAGCTGTCGCATCTGCCGATGACGGCCGATCCGTCGCATGGAACGGGGCGGCGCGACAAGGTTGCGCCAATGGCGCGGGCTTCGGTAGCGGCGGGAGCGGATGCGCTGCTGATTGAGGTGCATTGCGATCCGAACAACGCGTGGTCGGATGGGGCACAGTCGCTGTTTCCAGAGCAGTTCGCGAAATTGATGGATGAGTTGCGGATGATTGCGCCGGCGGTCGGGCGGAAGGTTGCTTAAGACTTTTTCACTACAGAGACACAGACACACAGAGAAAAGCAACTGCGAAAGATGGACCTGACTCTGCGTCGCACGATCAGGCAATCTCAAGGCCTGCGAGATCTTGCGGTTCTTTTTTCTCCGTGTCTCTGTGCCTCTGTGGTGGAAGTCCTGATTCTATGGCGATTCGCCAAATTACGATTGTTGGGACGGGGCTAATCGGCGGATCGTTTGCGCTGGCGCTGCGGAAGCGGAAGTTTGCCGGGATGATCGTCGGGTGCGACCGTGAATCGGCGCTGAAAAAAGCGAAGCAGTGCGGCGCGATTGAGAAAGGATTTGTCGAGCCTGGGGACGCGGTGCGGGGCAGCCAGTTGGTGCTGCTGGCTACGCCAGTGCTGGCGATTGTGGATTTGATTGGGCGACTGGGTCCGAGTTTGCCCGCTTCGACGTTACTGACGGACGTGGGAAGTACGAAGACGGCGGTCGTCGAGCAGGCGCTGAAAGTGTTTGGCAAGAATGCGGGGAAGCGATTTCTCGCAGGGCATCCCATGGCGGGGAAAGAACACAGCGGCGTGGACTATGCGGACGCCGATTTATTCCAGAATGCGGTCTGGTTCCTGACGCCGCTTCCGGGTCAGCATCTGAATCAAGGGATCTTCGCGGAATTTGCGGGATGGATCGATCAGATTGGGGCACGCATTGCGATGCTGCCAGCGGAGGATCATGACCGGCTGTGCGCGTGGATCAGTCACCTGCCGCAGATGATTTCGACGGCGCTGGCGGCGGCGCTGGTGGAGGAGTTTGGAGAGGATGCGCCGTTGCTTCCGGCAGGTGGGCGGGCGCTGCGGGAGATGACGCGGATTTCGGCGAGCCCGTATTCAATGTGGCGGGATATTGCCATCAGCAACAAAAAGAATATTGAGGATGCTTTGTTCAAGGTGGAGCAGCGGCTGGCGCACATCCGGGAGAACCTCGCCACGCGCGCGCTGGCGGTGGAGTTTGAGCAGGCGCATGGATTGAAGAAGAGTGCGGGGAAGAAAGCGTAGAACAGTGGTCGGTGGTTAGTGGCCAGTGATCAGTTTTCGACCGATACCGACTACTAGCCACTGACCACTGATTTCTTTAGAATGCGGACGCTATGAATAAGGTTGTGGGCAGCGCGGATGAGGCGATTCGGGATGTGGGGGACGGCTCGGTCATTATGATCGGGGGGTTTGGGCTGTGCGGAATTCCCGAGAATCTGATTCGCGCGCTGGTGCGGAAGGGATCGAGGAACCTGACCACCATCAGCAACAATGCGGGCGTGGACGGGTTGGGCAACGGGATCCTGCTGGCGGCGGGGCAGATTCGGCGGCATATTGGAACTTACGTGGGAGAGAACAAACTGCTGGAATCGATGGTGCTGGCAGGGAAGGTGCAGCTCGACCTGGTGCCGCAGGGGACATTTTCGGAGCGCATTCGCGCGGGGGGCGCAGGGATTCCGGCGTTTTTTACTCCTACCGGCGTAGGAACCGTTGTCGCTGAGGGAAAAGAAACGCGAGAGTTCGATGGTCGCACTTACGTGATGGAGCGCTGGCTGAAGGCGGACTTTGCATTTGTGAAGGCGTGGAAGGGCGACCGCATGGGCAATCTGGTGTACCGCAAGACGGCGCGGAATTTTAATCCCATCATGGCTACGGCGGCGAAAGTTACGATTGCGGAAGTTGAGCAACTGGTGGAGGCTGGAGAACTGGATGGGGATTTGGTGCATACGCCTTCGGTTTACGTGAAGCGGATTTTTCAGGGGGGGTTGTATGAGCGGCGGATTGAGAAGCGGACGGTGAGGAAGGTGAGTACCTAGTACCTGTACCTAAGTATCTAGAGAACTCCCAGATGAGCTAGCGGTAGCGTTGAGCTGCCAGGGATCCTTCGGCTGCGGTTGTGCTTCGCATATGCGAAGCACAACCTCGGTTCAGGATGACTGAACTTCAGGAAGGGCAATGAGTAAGCCGGGAAAAGATGTCGACAAGCGCGAGCGCATTGTGAAACGCATTGCGCTGGAGCTGCGGGATGGGTTCTATGTGAACCTGGGCATAGGAATGCCTACGCTGATTGCGAACCATGTTCCGCCGGGGATGGAAGTGATTCTTCAATCCGAGAACGGGATGCTGGGGATTGGGCCTTATCCGGTGGAGGGTAAGGAAGACGCTGACTTGATCAATGCGGGTAAGGAGACGGTGAGCGAGATGGCAGGGACGTCGTATTTTTCAAGCGCCGACTCGTTTGCCATGATCCGTGGGGGGCATGTTGATTTGAGTGTGCTGGGGGCGATGGAAGTGGATGAGGCGGGAAACCTGGCGAACTGGATGATCCCGGGGAAGATGGTGAAGGGTATGGGCGGGGCGATGGATCTGGTGGCTGGGGCGCGGCGGGTGGTGGTGGCGATGGAGCATACTACTCGGGAAGGTGCGCCGAAGATTTTGACGAAGTGCACGCTGCCGCTTACCGGCGTGAAGGTGGTGGACACGATTGTTACGGAGATGGCGTACATCCGGGTGACGGAGCGGGGGTTGGTGCTGGAGGAAGTGGCTCCGGGGTTGACGGCGGAGGATGTGCAGCGGGCTACCGAGGCGCGGCTGGTGGTAAGTGATAAGTTGAAGGTTATGGAAAGTTAGCTACGACCCCCAGGGGCTAAACCTCATTTTTTCTGAGCGCTTTTACGCGGCGCTGAAGCGCCGTTCTTCCACGGTGTCCCACAGGTCCGAGCAATCCTCCCTGAATCCGAACGAGTCTCCGCAAGTCCTAGCGGTCCTCCCTGATCCGCCTAGATTCGAAACGGGGCGGCCAGCAGGCGGAATGGCAGTGTGATGGCGAGGTAGATGATCTCGAGAACTCCGTGGACGGCTACGCCCACGATGCGGAACGGGAGCAGCAGCAGCCAGATGAAGGGGTAGGCTATGAGCGCCAGCAACGCTAACGGCCAGCAGAGTGCGAACAGGATGCACCACAGGAGGAGCGTGAACATGATGAGACCTCCTTCTTCTATCATTTAATTGTACGGCGGCCGAGGGAAAAAGGTTCCGCTCCCGGGCGTGTCTTTCGCCCCGCTGGGGCTGGCTGGTTCTTGTCGCCTTACCCACGGCTTGCGCCGTGGGCTGCATTCTGCCGCCGCTTGGCGACTATTTCTGGGATGCCCCTGACTCTATTCGTAGCGCAAGGCTTCCGCGGGCAGGGTTTTACCGGCGGACCATGAGGGGTAGAGGGTGGCTACGAAGGAAATCCCCACAGCCACCAGCACTACCCATAGGCCATCTTTCAAACGGGGCGCGAAGGGGACGTAGTCGATGGAGTAGACCTCAGGAGAGAGCGAGATCAGGTGATAGTGGCCGCCGGCGTAGGAGATGGCATAGCCCAATAGAAGGCCGATTGCCGTGCCGATCACGCCAATCAATACCCCCTGGGCGATGAAGATGTTTCGCACCTGCGACTTGCGGGTGCCCATCGACATGAGCACAGCAATGTCTTTGGTTTTTTCCATGACCATCATGATCAGAGAAATCAGAATGTTCAATGCAGCGACGAAGACGATCAGGCCGACGGTGATGTAGGTGACCAGGCGCTCCATGTTCAACGCGTGGAACAGAGCTTTGTTCTGCTCCTTCCAGTTGGTGGTCATGAAGCCGCTACCGGCGGCCTCTTCCAGCTGCCGCGCAACCTGATCAGCTTTGTAGATATCGTCGACCTTGAACTCAATCACCGAGATGAGATCGCCCAGGCCGAACAGGCGTTGCGCGTCGGAGAGCCGTGTAAAGGCCCAGGACGAGTCGTAGTCGTAGAAGCCGGAGTTGAAAATCCCTGCTACGCGAAAGCGGCTGTATTTTGGCACCATGCCGAAGGGCGTCAATTCTCCCTGTGGACTGGTGACCAGCACGACGGAGCCGATGGTCGCGCCCAGATTATCAGCCAGGTCTTTCCCGAGGATGATTGGGGGCATGGCGGCTACGCGCTCGCGGATGGCGCCGAGAGAATCAGGAAGATCTTCGGTCTCTGGCGCTGCCTTGGCAGGCGACGCGGCTGTCCCCGTATGATTGTTTTCTGGCGCGGGTGTAGTTTCTTCCAGGGCGGTCGCTGAACCTTCTTTTACAGTGCTGAGTAAATCGCCGACCTTGCGCTCATAGGCTGGAATCATTCCTTTGAGAACGGCGCCGCGGGCGCGGGGGCCGCGGGAAATCAAGACCTGCTCAAAAATTGCGGGAGCAGCGGCGACCACATGCGGTTGTTTGGAAAGGCGCTGGAGTAGCGGCGGCCAATCTTCTATGCCGTCGTCGGCTATGCGCAACAGGCTGATGTGAGAACTCGATCCGATGAGGCGGTCCTGCAAGTCCTGGCGAAACCCGTTGTTGATGGCTAACGCGACGATCAGCGAGGCTACGCCCGCGGCTACTCCGGCAATCGAGATGCCGGTGATGATGCCGATGAACGCTTGCCGGCGTTTGGCGCGCAGGTAGCGGGTCGCGATGAAAAGTTCGAAGCGCATGGGTAGTTATAAGCCGTCAGTTCTCAGCTTCTGTCTTTCAGCCAAGCAGCCAAGTCGGATTATAGCGTTGTCCTCGGCAGAAGCGCGGGCACCCGCAGTCGATACTGGCGGTAGTCTTCTCCGAAACGGTTCTCCAGTTCTTTCTCTTCCATCTTGATCATCGCTGTACCCGTGACGATCGCGAATGCTGTCAGCACCCAACAGATGGCGAGGCCTGTGCCGATGCTCCAGGCCAGCATCTCGCAGAGATGCGCTAGATACACCGGATGGCGCACGCGGGCACGAATGCCAGTCGTCACCAGACGCTGCTGCTGACGATCCGGCAGGATTTCTGGCAGACCGCCAAGTTGCGCCGGGCTGAAGCCGCTGCCGGAAAGTTTGTAGAGCACGAGCCCGGCGCAAAGCAGCGCCGCCGCCGGAATCCAGCACCACGCGCGATGATAGAGTGTCAGGCCGCGCCAGTGCGCAGTTGCCGCGGCGAGGAGCAGCCACATTGCGATCCACACCGGTAACAGGATTCGATACGGGGAGCGCGCCCGGGAACGCCAGTACTCTACGCGGGGATGAATGAGCAGCCAGAAGCTGGGAACGGTCGAACAGATGATGCAGGCGAGCCAGCCGATGGTCCGCAGTGTCTGCTCCACATCCCGATTCTACTTGGTGATCGAGTTGCGTTCGTCGAAGACCCTTCAGCGTTCTGTGCTGCCGCGGAGGTTCAACGTCCTTCGTTCCTCGTTCGTGATCTTGTGAAGATTCTTATAAAGAGTCAACATCCGCACAGGGCATGATGTTATGAAGATTTTGCTGGTCGAAGATTCCTACATTGAACGACATAACGTGGGGGGGTACCTGGCCGACTGGGGACTTGACTATCTGGCCGTCGGAAGCGGTACGGAAGCGGTGAAGCTGCTGGAAGGCGCCGAGCCTCCGAACATGGCTCTGCTGGACTGGATGCTGCCCGGTCTGGATGGGATCGACGTGTGCCGGCGCATCAGAAAAATGGGAACGAGAGCACCGTACATCTATACCGTGATGCTGACCGCCAAGAACCGTAAGCAGGATCTTCTGCTTGCGATGGAGGCAGGTGCGGATGATTATCTGGCCAAGCCCGTGGATCCTTCCGAGTTGCGCGCAAGAATCCTGGCGGGCAAGAGAATTCTGGAACTGCAGCAATCTTTAAGTTTCGCCGCCACGCACGATTTTCTGACGAATCTGCTGAACCGCGCGGAAATACTGGCGGCTGTGGAGAAAGAATTTTCGCGCAGCGGGCGCGAAGGGAAGCCGGCCACGCTGATCATGGCCGACATCGACCACTTCAAGCGCATCAACGATACCCTTGGGCACGCTGCCGGCGACGAGGTTTTGAAAGAAGTGGCGCACCGGTTGAAGGTGGACTTGCGTCCCTATGATGTCGTGGGCCGCTACGGCGGCGAAGAATTTCTGATCATTCTGCCGGGATGCGATCTGACTGCTGGGGGGCGGCGCGCCGATGAAGTGCGCAAGCTGGTCGCTACGGATCCGATCGTTACACCGTTCGGCACGACCCCTGTCACGGTCAGCATGGGCGTGACGGTGACCTCCGCGGCGCGCGATCACTCGGTGGCAGAGCTGCTTCACGAGGCGGATGTCAGCTTGTATGCCGCCAAGAAAAATGGAAAGAACCGCGTCGAACTTTTCTCCGCCACGGCCCAGCAGACTGGCGCCGGCCGGAGCTAGCGCGCGGGCAGAGGTAGCAGAAAACCCATCGCCAGCATTATCGTATCGTTCGGAGTCGTGCACATCCTCCCTGTCTGTGGCACATTAGAGGTTCATGTCCGCACCTGACGACCCCAGAGCTGGGCGCATCGCCTTCACACATCCCGACTTCGTGCTGTTTCAGATTGCGCGCTTCATGATCGTGGCGGCTGTGGAGATGCAGGCCGTCGCCGTGGGATGGCAGGTTTACGACATTACGAAGCGCGCTCTCGACCTGGGTCTGGTCGGGCTGGCGCAGTTTCTTCCGGGCATCCTGCTGTTTCTGGCTTCCGGACACGCGTCCGACCGATTCGAACGACGCAAGGTGCTGGGCACCTGCTACGCGGGATACGCGCTCTGCTCGAGCCTTCTGTTGATTCTCGCGGTGCGCGGCGGCCATTCGGTTCGACTCATCTACGCCGTGCTGATTCTGCTGGGCGTTGTGCGCTCATTCAACGGCACCGCCAGCCGTTCGATTCTTCCGCAACTTGTTCCGGACGAACATTTCGCCAATGCCGTGGCATGGAACGCTACTACGTTTCAGGCGGCTACGATTCTCGGACCGTCTCTCGGCGGAATTCTTTACGCAGCGTTCCGGGGACCGTCCGCCGTTTACGCGGCTGCCATGCTGACTGCGGTGGGCGCTCTGCTATCAATGTTCCGCATCAAGACGCGGCCGCAGGCGCGGCGGCGCGAGCCCCCTACCTTGAAGACTGTCTTCGCCGGGCTGCACTTTATCTGGCGCGAAAAGCTGATTCTGGGCGCGATTTCACTCGACCTGTTCGCGGTGCTGCTGGGCGGGGCGGTCGCCCTGCTGCCGGTCTATGCGCGCGAGATTCTTCACACGGGGCCGTGGGGACTGGGGTTGTTGCGGACGGCTCCAGGAGTGGGCGCTGCAGTGATGGCGGTGGCGCTGGCGCATCGGCCACTGCGCGGGCGCTCCGGGCCTACGCTGCTGTGGGCTGTGGGCGGCTTCGGAATCTTTACCATTCTGTTTGGGGTCTCCACCAGCCTGGTGCTGTCACTGATTTCGTTGATCTGCCTTGGTGCGGCCGACATGGTCAGCGTCATCATTCGCGCCACGCTGGTACAGTTACGCACTCCCGATGAGATGCGTGGGCGCGTGATGGCTGTCGACATGGTGTTTATCGGGACATCGAATGAACTCGGGCAGTTTGAGTCAGGACTGACGGCGCAGTGGTTTGGAACGGTTCCGGCTGTTCTGCTGGGGGGCGTGGGGACGCTTGTGGTAATTGCGCTCTGGTCGTGGAAGTTTCCGGAGTTGCGCCGCGCGGGGGAACTGAGCGGAATCAAGAGTGTGTCAGAGGAAGCTTCAGAAGAGGCGGAGGAGAGAATGCACTAGGAGATCGCGGGATGGCTGCGGAATCGCAGTTGGAGACGCTACCAGACGCTTCGCTGCGCCCGGCTGGACCCTTCGGCTTCGCTCAGGGCAGGCTCGCGAGGCGCCCGTCCCCGCATGAGGATTTTGACCGCGGCTACTCTCCCCGGATCAGCGTTTTGGCGGCGCCCATGTTGTCGTAGCGGTCGTAGACCCGCACGACCACTACGTGCTCGGAAGAAGCGGTGCCATCCTTCGCAGTTTCGGGCGTGACCTTGAAATCGTAGTTCTCGATCTTGGCGTCGGAGAGCTGGCCGACCGGCTCCACGTACTTCCAGTCACTAGCGTCGACAGAATATTCCACGCGCTTGACCGGAGAGAAAGCGTCCACGGCACGGAATGTGACATGAATTTCTCCGGCTTCGAGAGACGCGGCCAGATTTTCGATGCGTGGCGGAGTCGTGTCCACTTCAAACCGGCGGCTTTCCTTGGATGCAGTCAACGCCTCGCCGGGTGAGTGCGAGGGCGCATCGGAAGCAACTACCTTCACAGTGTAGCCTCCATCCGGCAGCAGGCTGGCGTCGAACGAATATGCCTTATCGGTAAGATCGTCCTTGAGCAACAGCCAGCCGGTCTCGCCGTCGCCCCGGTAATAGAGGGAGTAGACGAGTTGGTCGTCGTTGTCATCATGGGCGCTCCACTTCACTCCAATGGAATCGCGATCGTGCGAACTGGGCGGCGGGGCTTCGAAACGTTGTCCCGATCCGCTAGAGGACGATCCACCAAAAGATGATCCGCCGAAAGAAGACCCACCCGAATCCGAGCCCAGGGTGCTGCCCGACATTTTCGGCGTGGGTTGATACTTCACGCCAACCTGTACGCTTACGTCATCGATTTCAGGAGCGGCGTTCTTGGGCAGATAATTCAGCGCCACGCTGTCCACGCCGGGCGCTTCAGTTCCCGCGTGCAGCACGGTTTTCCACTGAGCATAGCGCGCGGCGGGGATTCCGGTTTCCGGGCTCTTGGCCAGGTCAATCTTTCTCCACGGACTCCAGTTGCGGTCGGGATTATCCACATTGCCGCTGCGGGCATAGAGATCGACGCTGCCGGCACCGCGAAACTCCGCATGCCCCCAGTGCGAGAAAATCCTGGCGTCGAATACGTCGCTCTCATAGCTGCCCTCGGCTTCGGGGCCCGGTCCCAGCACAAAAACTTTTCCCAGATTGCTGGTCGCAGCATACAAGCCACCGCCCGGCGCCTTGGCAAATCCGGTCACCTGCGATGCCGTGGCTTTCAGCAGATCGGAAAAATCGTCCTGGCCGGTGATGGCAAAAATGTGGCCGCGATTACCGGTGCCAGCCAACAAGCGTCCCTGAGAATCAAAGGCCAGGGCGTAGACGATGTCTTCGTGGGATGACCAGATTCTTGTGGGGGAACCATCCGGCGCAATGCGGTACACATCGGAGCCGCCGCTGGCGCCGCCGCCCGGGAATGGAAACGGACCTGCCATCTGTGGTGGGCTGGGGGCGGGCGCGACCGTGATGCCTGGAGTTTGTGGGGTTGTGCCTGCTGCGGGTGGGGTGGCGTTTAGGCCCATAAGAGCCGCAGCTAGAGCGCCACCGCCCGGCCCTGCTCCGCTGCGCTTTTCACCGACTGCCGCTGCGTAGATGTTTCCTGCGCGATCGAGAGCCAGCGCTGTGATCTCTTTCTTGGGAGCGCTATAGAGCACGAATCCCTCGCCCGCGCGAGAGATGCGATAGATCAGCCCACTTCCGTCGGAACCGGCGATCAGATTCTCCTGCGCGTCGAAGGCGAGAACGCGAATGTGAGTCTCATCGCTCTTGAAGAAGACCGAGTGCTCGCCCCTGGGCGTGACCCGATAGATTTCTCCGTGGTCGCCCGTGGCCACATAGAGATTGCCAGCCTTGTCCAGCGCCAGGTCCCAAATATATTTGGTGCCCGGTTCGAAATAGACAGACGAACTCCAGGAGGGATCGACCGCGGGTTTGGCCGCATCTTTGTCGTCGTTAACTTTGTCTTTGTCTTTCTTGTCGGAGGCAGCTTCCTGATGCGAGTCCGCTTGCGCCTTAGCCCCGGGTTTGTGTTCGAGCTTGTATACCTTGCCGTCGGGAGCGGTGGCCGCGTAGATTGCACCTCCTGGGCCAGTCTGCAGAGCCTGCACCTGGAGTTCTTTGGGCTCGAAAATTACCGTCGCTTTGCCGTCGGAGGCGATGCGGTAGACGCGTGCGGGCGCGCCCGCCGCGACATATACGTTGCCGGCATCGTCGGATGCAATCGACCAGATGTAGGTGGAAGGCGTGGCATACAGGCTCTTGAAAGTGGGAGCCAGCTCCAGACCGCCGGCGCTGCGAATGGCTACGCCCGCAGCGGTGCCCTTGGTCAGTTCGTCAAATTTCGATTGCTCCCAGGTGCGTGTGCCCTCGGCGAAGGCAGTCGAAACCAGGCTGAGGAGGCCTATGTTTGTGAGAATGAGACCAGCCAGAAGGAAGAAGAAAAGCTTTCGAACACTCCGCAATTTCATACCTCGAAGTCGTTGTAGGAAGAATATTCAGGTTATCACGCCTCACAGTCCGAAGCGGAGGAACCGCGGCCCGACCGGAGCCCGGACGAAGGCCGATTCTCCGTGGTATCGTAAGATTTCATGCGTTCCTCGCGTCAGGATCTTTTGCGCCTGCTCGCCCATAAGTCTTTCCGGCTGGGCGAGTTCAAGCTCTCTTCCGGGGGCACCAGCGATTACTACATCGACTGCCGTACCACCACGCTCGATGCCAAGGGCTCGCGCTTAACTGGCGATGTTTTCTCCGACGAGATCCGGAAGCGAGGATGGAAGCCACAAGCCATCGGCGGCCTCACCATGGGAGCCGATCCCATCGTGGTGGCGGTTTCGGTGGTAAGCGGCGACCTGCACGGCTTTCTAGTGCGAAAGGCCGAAAAGCAGCACGGAACCGGACAGCGCATTGAAGGCTTTCGCGAGAAGGGCGCGCGCGTGGTGATTGTCGACGATGTTTGCACCACTGGCGCTTCTACGGTCCAGGCGATCGAAGCTGCCCGCGAGTTTGGATTCGAGGTGGTTGGCGCCATGTGCCTGGTCGAGCGCGAAGAGGCTAAGGGCAGGCCTAACGTTGAGAAGGCCGCGGCCCCGGCGCCATTCGTTTCTATCTTCACGGCTCGCGATGTCCGCGCTGAACACGTCTCGCAGAATGACGAAACCGGGCCGGTGATTTTTGCGGTCGCCGCCAGTTGCGAAGTCTGCGGGCGGCCGGCGGTTACGAACAATCCGCGCAATTTGTGCGCGGCGCACAGGATCTAGCGGGAAACGGATGGGTCTCCATTAAAGGAGGATAACGATGGCACAACAGTCAGGTGGCTTAGCTTCTTACATGAATGAGAAAGTGCCTCGGCCTCGTTGGGAAGTATATGAAATGCGTTTCCTGCCTTTTCTTTGCATTTTGGATGGTTGCAACTGCGACTTTTTCTACGAGAGTGTTCGTTACGGCAGCCTTAGTGTCCTTGGCCGTGACCGGTTGGCTCTACTGGTACGAGCGCTACGGTCGCGAGCTGATCCAGTGTCACCCGGTTGGTTACATAAGTAGTGCTATCGACCTTGTTGATCGTCTTGCTCGCGATCTGCTGGTACGGAATTGAGAGGCGCAGGCACAACCTGGAACTGAATGCGAGGCCGACGACTAGCCGTCGCTAGGCAAAACGTAATCTAGGCAGAGAATGACCAACGACCGCCCATGATCCAAACTCTCGAATGGACTGACAACGGCGTACGCTTCATCGACCAGACGAAGCTGCCCACAGAAGAGACCTATGTAACCTGCAAGACACACGAGCAGGTTGCCGATGTGATCCGGACCATGGTGGTGCGCGGAGCGCCAGCCATTGGCGTGGCCGCAGCTATGGGTATTGCGTTGGCCGCCAAGAACTCGAAAGCGGAAACTGCTGGCGACCTGAAACGCGATCTTGACCAGGCTTGTGACTTGATTGGCAAGACCCGGCCGACCGCCGTGAATCTCTTCTGGGCGATCCGCCGCATGCAGGAGAAGTTCGAGCGCGTGCGCATTCGTCCTGTCGCGCAAATCAAGCAGGATCTCATTGAAGAATCGCAGCGCATGCATGCCGAAGACATTGCCGCCAACCAGGCCATGGGACGCCACGGCGCCACGCTCATGCCGAGCGAAGGCGGAGTGCTTACCCACTGCAATGCCGGCGCACTGGCTACGGCGGGTTATGGCACTGCGCTGGGCGTGATCCGCGCGGCGGTCGAGCAGGGCAAGAAGATTCACGTCTACGCCGACGAGACCCGTCCCTTCCTGCAAGGCTCGCGGCTTACCGCGTGGGAGTTGATGAAGGACGGCATCCCGACCACGGTGATCTCCGACAACATGGCGGGCGCGATGATGAAGCAGGGCAAGATTGGAGCGATCATCGTGGGTGCGGACCGGATCGCGGCCAACGGCGACGTCGCCAACAAGATCGGAACCTACACCGTCGCCATCCTGGCCAAAGAGCACGGCATCCCGTTCTACGTGGCTGCACCGATCTCGACCGTCGACCTCGGTACTCCTGATGGGAGCGCGATTCCCATCGAGCAGCGCAATGCGAAGGAAGTCACGCATATTGCTGAAAGACAGATGACGCCGGACGGCGTTTCCATCGAGAATCCCGCGTTCGATGTGACTCCTGCCAAATACGTGACCGCGATCATTACCGAGCGCGGCATCGCCCGCGCGCCTTATGGGGAGTCATTGCGCACGCTCGCCGCCGCAGAGGCGAACGTTGAGGTCTAGATCGCCCAGAGCCCGTGATGCCCGTCATATGGCGACGGCGAAGCCTCAAAGTACGGTTTTTCAGTAAATGTTGACGCTCAGGTTCCCTATGGTTCGAACGTGCCATGGCGGAGCCTGTCTGATGTGAGAAGATGGCCCATTCTGCTGTTCTTCCGGGCCACCGGCAGGCTCGGGCGGGGCCGGGTGGACCCTTCGGAGGCGGATTGCATCTAACGGAACAAGCAGTGGGGCCAGCGGCGAAACAGGAATCGCTGCTGCGGGTTCAAGGATTAAAGAAAGTTTTCCGGTCCGGCGAATCGGACCTGGTGCTCTTTGAGAATTTATCGTTCGAGGTGAGGCGCGGCGAGATGCTGGCGATTGTGGGCGAGTCAGGAGCGGGAAAGAGTACCTTGTTGCACATACTCAGCGCTCTTGATCACGCTTCTGCAGGTGACGTATACTGCGCCCAATTGCAACTCAACTCGTTGTCGGCGGACGAAGCATCGGAGTTTCGCAATCGCGAGGCGGGTTTCGTCTGGCAGTTTCACTATCTGCTACCGGAATTCACGGCCGCAGAAAACGTGGCGATGCCGCTGCTGGTGCGGGGACGCACCTGGGCAGAGGCGGCGCCGGAAGCTTCACGCTGGCTGCGTGAGGTCGGACTGGAGCAACGCGCTCATCACCGCTCGGGAGAGCTTTCGGGCGGAGAGCAACAGCGGGTGGCTCTGGCACGGGCGCTCATTACCGGTCCAAAATTGTTGTTGGCGGATGAGCCTACCGGGGACCTTGATGGACAGACGGCGGAAGCGGTTTTCGAATTGATCGCCCGATTACATCGCGAGCACCAGCTCACCTCCCTGATTGCAACACATAACTTGTCGTTCGCGCGGCGTTGTCACCGAGTGTTGCGGCTGCAGCGCGGCCGGGTAGAAGAAATCAGGCCCGAGTCGTTGCCGGCGTAGGAGGCAAGAGCGAGAACAATTAGGAAAGATTAGTTGAGACAATGTGCAACAAACTCGACGTCATCGGCAGCTCGGAGAGACTTGAACAGGTGCCTTCGGTAACATAATAAAAACGTTCGGGTACTTGGGCCGATGGTCGTTTGATTGCATAATGGGACGGTGATGGCAAGCAAGAAGCAAGACAGGACCACCACCGGACCAGGGTTTCAGTAGGGTCGAGCGGGAGCAAGCCTTCTCGGCCGGAAGGGTTCAGGGGGAAGGGGCATTATGTTTGAACGTTATACGGAGAAAGCCAGGCGCGTGATTTTCTTCGCGCGTTACGAAGCAAGCCAGTTCGGGTCTCCTTATATAGAGACCGAGCACCTGCTGCTGGGGCTCCTGCGCGAAGATAAAGCCCTGACCAATCGATTCCTGCGCTCGCACGCCTCGGTAGAGTCCATCCGCAAGCAGATCGAGGGTCACACTACCATTCGAGAAAAGGTTTCGACCTCGGTAGATCTTCCACTGAGCAATGAGTGCAAGCGCGTGCTCGCCTATGCCGCGGAAGAAGCGGAGCGGCTCTCGCACCGCCACATTGGGACCGAACATCTGCTTTTGGGTTTACTAAGGGAAGAGAAGTGCTTTGCCGCTGAGATTCTGCACGAGCGTGGCCTGCGGCTGGCAACCATCCGGGAAGAATTAGCGCGCACCAGCCAGGAGAAAGCGCAGCCGCAGCGGCAGCGTGAGTCGTCGCTGCTGAGCGAGTTTTCGCGCGATCTTACCCAGGCGGCGATGGATAGCCAACTCGATCCGCTGGTGGGCCGCGACGGTGAGCTGGAGCGCGTGGTCCAGATTCTTTGCCGGCGCACCAAGAACAACCCGGTCCTGATCGGCGAGCCCGGCGTAGGCAAAACGGCGATCGTCGAAGGTTTGGCGCAGCGCATCGCCGACGGCGAGGTGCCGTCGTTCCTGGCGGACAAAAGAATTCTGGCGCTCGATCTCTCCTTGATTGTTGCGGGCACGAAATATCGCGGACAGTTCGAAGAACGGCTGAAGACCATCATGAAAGAGTTGATGGAGTCGCAGAATTCCATCATCTTTATTGACGAGCTGCATACTCTGGTGGGCGCGGGATCGGCGGAAGGCTCGCTGGACGCGGCCAACATACTGAAGCCAGCTTTGTCACGCGGCGAGATTCAGTGCATCGGGGCAACCACTCCGGGAGAATACCGGAAGTCGATTGAGAAAGACCGCTCGCTGGAGCGGCGTTTCCAGGCAGTGAAAGTTCCGCCGCCGAATGAGGCGGACGCAGTGAAAGTCCTGTTTGGCATCAAGGACCGCTACGAAAAATTCCACGCGGTCACCTATACCGATGATGCCATCAACTTCGCCGTATCGCACTCGAACCGCTACATTCCCGACCGCTTCTTGCCGGATAAGGCAATTGACCTGGTGGACGAAGCCGGGGCGCGGGTGAAGTTGCGCCAGACTTCGCAGCCGGAAGAGATTTCTGAAGTGCAGAAGCGGATCAAGTTCATCGTGCACCGCATGGAGAACGCCATCGCGAACCATGAGTTCGAGAAGGCGCGTTTCTATTCGGACGAAGAGCGTAAGGAGCGCGAGAATCTGCGGGCGTTGCGCGAGAAATATCATCTCGATGAGTCTTCTACCGGCGTAGTCGGCCGCGAGGACATCGAAGACGTGGTTTCGCGCTGGACCGGCGTTCCCATCACCTCGATTAAAGAAGAAGAGACGCAGAAATTGCTGCGCATCGAGGAAGAGCTGCACAAGCGCATTATTTCTCAGGATAAATCGATCAGCGCCCTCGCCCGGGCGATTCGGCGTTCGCGCGCCGGGTTGAAGAATCCCAACCGGCCGATCGGCTCTTTCCTGTTCCTGGGACCGACGGGCGTGGGCAAGACGGAAGTGGCCCGCACCCTGGCGCAATTCATGTTCGGGACGGAGAAGGCTTTGGTCCGCTTCGACATGTCGGAGTTCATGGAGAAACACTCGGTATCGAAGCTGATCGGCTCGCCTCCGGGATATGTGGGCTATGAAGAAGGCGGCCAGCTGACGGAGCGGGTAAAACGTGCGCCGTATTCGGTTGTATTGCTCGATGAAATCGAGAAGGCGCATCCGGATGTATTCAACATCCTGCTGCAGGTTTTTGAAGACGGCCAGCTTACTGACGGCTTGGGAAACACGGTTGATTTCAAGAATACGATCCTCATCATGACGTCGAACATTGGGGCCCGGCACCTGCAGAAGCGCGAGGGCTTCGGCTTCCAGTCGACTAAGGATGAAATGGTTTCGGGCAAGGTCGAGGAACTGGTGAAGGGCGAAGTGAAGCGTACCTTCAATCCCGAATTCCTGAACCGCTTGGATGAGATCATTCTGTTCCTGGCGTTGAGCGAGGCCGACCTGATCCAGATTCTGGAACTCATGGTTACGCAGCTCAACACAAACCTGGCCCAGAAGGCGATCACAGTCTCGGTGGCGGATGAGGCCAAGAAGTGGATCCTCAACCAAACTCTCACGGACCGCACCTACGGGGCGCGGCCGCTGCGCAGGGCTTTGCAGAAATACATTGAAGACCCGCTGTCCGAGGCGCTGATTCAAGGCACGATTACCACGCGCCCGGCGTTCATTGAGGTCTTCCTCGAAGACAACAAGCTGTTCTACCGTCCGGTGGACGCCGAAAAAACCGAGGGCGTGTTGCTGTACGAGAATAGCTAGCCTTGAGCTATAAGCTTTCAGCCGTCAGCGCGAGCTGGCGGCTCTTGTTTTTGCGACCAATTCGGTTCGGAGCGAATCTGGAGATGGGACGCAGTTACCGGGAGACCGCCATGGATAAGGTTAACATCGCCGACAAGTTCGCCAAGATTTCGGAATACTATAAGCCTCACATCGCTGGCGAGCTCAACGGCCAGATGGTAAAGCTCGTAAAGACTAAAGGCGAATTCGTCTTCCATCACCACGATCACGAAGACGAGATGTTCCTTGTAGTTAAGGGGCGGTTCCGCATGGAGTTCCTCGACCGGCACGAATGGATCGAAGAAGGCGAGTTCATTGTTGTTCCGCGCGGCGTGGAGCATCGTCCCGTTGCGGAGAAAGAGTGCTGGATTGTGCTGTTTGAGCCCGCTTCCACGCTGAATACGGGTAACCTGGTCAATGAGCGCACGGTGGCTCGGCTGGAGCGAGTTTAGTAGACCTGACGAGAAGACGCAGCGCGACAAGCTACTTATCTACGACGATTCGTTAAGAACCTTATGGACCTTACTGTTTACTCGGCGGCGTGGTGTCCTGATTGCCGCGAGGCCAAGCGCTTTCTGGACAAGCACAACATTCCCTACAAAGATATCGACGTTGAAACCACTCCGGGAGCGCTGGAAGAGGTCGTCAAGCACGCCGGCAAGCGCGCCATTCCGCAGTTCGTGATTGATGGCGAGTGGGTGCAACCCTACGTTCCGGGCAAGGGGTTTCTATACGAGCAAATGGCCAAGCGGCTGGGAACCGGGAAGCCGTAAAGCTCTCAGTAACCCAAGCCGCTAAGTGCTTTCATTCCAGTCCTGAAAGGCCGGTTCCACCCGCACGTTCACCTCCTTAAGAACTTCTCAGTATCCCCTGTTCATCATCTTCCGTACCGTGGCAAACCCTTGCCAGACAAGGGAAGATGACCACTCATGTCTGCACCGGAAATTCCGCAGGAATCGAGCGCCGTCAGCGACAGCTGGCAGCAGATGGTGCAGGCCGTGCTGGGAGTGGTGTTGCTGCTGGGCGCTGTGGCCATGTTCCATTACTATGCCCCGGTCATGGCCCAGGGCGTGCAGCCCGATGAACTGCAGAAGCAGGTAGATCTGCTTAGGCAGCAGGTGGCGCAGCTCGAAAAAGAGCAGGCAATGCCGGCGCTGGTGCTGAACCGGTACCGCAATTCCATCGGCTACATTTACGGCGTGTACCAGGTTGGTTTTCCAAACCAGACAGCAGCGATTCGGGCCCGCGTCTCGGGAACCGGGTTCTTGGTGGGTGACGGACTGCTTGCCACCAACCGGCATGTGGCCGAGCCCTGGTATGGCGACAGCGAGGCGGAAGCGCTGATCAATCGCGGCGCAACGGCCATGCTCGAGAGTTTAGTGGTGTTTTTTCCTGGCTCGCCGATGCCGGTGACTTTGACTCCGGGCGCGGTTTCCTCTACTGGGGACCTGGCTGTACTCAAGATCGAGAACAAAGAAGCGGTGCATGGACTCGCGGCGCTGCCGCTGGCCAAAGGGGTGGCAGCGCCCGGGGAACTGGTCACGGTGATCGGCTATCCCATGGGAATTGCGGGGATGGTGGCCAAGTCGCCGAGCGGGATCTACCAGCGGCTGGCGTACCGGCACAACGACATCACGGCGGCCAGCGAACTGGCAGCTCTGTCACTGATTCGTCCTTCGACCACGTGCGGGCATCTCGGCGACGTGGTGGGCGACAAGTTGATCTACGATGCTCCCACGGCGCACGGCGGCAGCGGCGGGCCAGTGTTCAACTCCAATGCGGAAGTGATCGGAGTGAATTCCGCTTACATTGACGGATTCTCCGGAGGCACGCTGGGAGTGTCAGTGGAAGCATTGCGGCCGCTGATCGAGGCGGCCGAGAAGAAGCCGTAGACTCAGCTACTTCAATCCTGAAACATTCAAGCCACCTTTCCGGGGAAACCATCCCGGCTCGCGGACATGCTCATCGTGAAACCGGCGAAGACGAGCGGCCATCACGCCGCTGCGGTCCAGGTAACCCACAACCTTGCGATGGTCGCCGCGATCGACTACCGGCAGGCGTCCGACGTCATTGCGGAGCATTTTCGCGGCCGCTTCGGACACAAGTTCGTCGGGGTGAGTGACCACCAGCCGAGTGCTCCCAGCTTCCCGAACGGTCATCGCTCCGGAAAAATCCTTGTCGAACGCACGAAGCAGATCGCCGCGGGTGATGATGCCGGCCAGCTTTCCGGTGTCGTCGAGAATCAGCAGAGCCTCGTGGCGAGCCACGGCGGGATCATGCTGCGCGATGCGCGCCGCCAGCGCGCCTACCGTAGTACCAGCTGAGATGGCAGGCAATTCCTGCTCCATGGTGTCAACGACCCTGGCTTGGGAAAGAACATCGGTTTCGTAATCTTGATGGACGCGCAGGCCGCGGCGTGCCAGCTTTTCCGTCATGATCGAGCTGTCGGGCATTAAGAGCATGGCGATACCGTCGGCGATAACGCTGACTAGCATCAAGGGTAAGACGGAGTTGTAGTCGCGGGTGATCTCAAAGGCGAAGATGATGAAGGTAAACGTAGCGCGCGAGGCCGCGCCGAAAACCGCGCCCATGGCGACAAGTGCGAAGGCTCCCGGAGAAAGGTGCGCGCCTGGCACAAAGTGGTTGGCAACCATGGCGAAAATGCCGCCCATGGCGGCACTCCACATAAAGCAGGGTGCAAGCAATCCACCGGAAGTGCCGGAGCCGAGCGACACGGCCAATGCCGCGGCCTTGGCCAGCATGACTACGAGCAGGATCTTCCAGGCGAGTTGCCCGTTGAGAATGTCGCCGATGGTGTCGTAGCCAACGCCGAGCACGCGAGGCACGAAGAAGCCGATGATGCCCAGGCCGAGTGCGCCAACGGCAGGCCACCACATTTCGTCGAACGGAAGTTTATCGAATTGATCTTCTACCCAGTAGAGCAGCTTGCTGAAGGCGACGGCGGCAAGGCCGCAGATCAACCCCAAGGCCAGATAAAAAGGCAGGCCGCGAGGGATCGCAAAGTCCATCGCGCTGACTTGAAACATCGGTCCCACTCCCAGAAGCTGCATGTGGACGGCGGTTGCGAGGGTGCTCGCAATCACGAGCGGAATGAAAGAGCGCGACTTGAATTCAAAGAGCAACAGTTCGATGGCGAGAATCACCCCTGCAATCGGGGTGTTGAAGGTGGCTGACATGCCGGCGGCGGCGCCGCAGGCGAGCAGCACTTTGCGCTCGACCGCGGTAGTGTGGAAGGCCTGACCGACGAGCGAGCCGATGGCTCCGCCAGTCTGAATGATCGGACCTTCTGCGCCGAACGGGCCGCCGGTGCCGATCGCAATGGCCGCCGAAATTGGCTTCAGGATGGCCACGCGCGGGGCTATGCGGCTGCGGTTGAACAGCACCGCCTCCATGGCTTCCGGAATGCCGTGGCCTTTGATTTTCGACGTCCCGTACTTGGCCATGACGCCCACGATGAGGCCGCCGATCACGGGAATCACGATCACCATCCAGCCGAGGTGGTTGTGCTGCGCACTGGTGAAATCCGCTGACAAGCGATGGAAGAAGAATAGATTGGTAACGAGTCCGATCAGTTTGTAAAGAGCGAAGGCTATAACGCCGGCCACCAGACCGATCGCGGCGGCGAGAAGTGAGACCAGCAGCATGCGGAAGGATGCGGGTGGCGGCAAGCCGGGCGCCATGCGATTTTTGTCGTTGTCTGAGGAAGTGGGGTCGATTGTATTCATGAATTCTTCAGGGCTTTTCCTTTTTCGTGGGAGGGGCGGAATGCAGGAATGCGCTGTCCGTGCCTTCGCGCATGATACGGCGGAGAGCGGCCACTAGATCAGGTCCGGCAGAGCGCAGTTCGTCGTGATGATGAAGTGCCAGCTCGGCCAGGACCTTTTCACCCTTTGCTGTCAGCGCAAGCAAAACTTCGCGGCGATCGTCCGCGGCGCGGGTGCGATGCACAAAGCCTCCGGCCTCCAGTCGGTTCACCAGTTCGACGGCGCTATGGTGGCGGATTTGCATGCGCGTAGCCAGTTCCCGAATGCGCGGCCGCACCCCCGGCGGCATACCCTTGATTGCCAGCATCAGCTGATACTGGCCGCGCTCCAGGCCCGCCCGCTTCACCACTTGCTCGCTGAAGTGGAGGAAGCGGCGGATCTGGAAACGGAACTCCGCCAATGCCTGATAGTCCGACAAGGTAAGCTTCTTCATGCCGCCGATTGTATCGTGCCCCGACCCAGTAGACGTTCACAGTATATCGTAAAACGATATAAGGCAAAAAGTGAGAAAGCGGTGCCGCAACTCTTTTCTCCGGCAGCAGTTTTGTGCCACACTTGGACCCCAGAAACATGAATCACTGACGAGGAAAAATGACCCCTTCCAAACTGGCCTTAATCGTCCTCTCTTCGACCTTGTTCGCCGTGGCTGCGCCGCTCTTTTCCCAGGAATTCGATTCGACCTTTGCCCGCGATCCCGGCCAGCCCATCGATCAGCAGTACACCGATCAGATGCGCAAATACACTACCGATCCCTCTTTTACTTCTCCCTTGGTGGACTATCTCCCGGCCTCGAAAACTCTCCCCACTCCCGCCAAAGTGCTCGGTGACATCTCGGGCGCGCCAGACATGCTTCCCTATGCCGAGGACGTGTACAAGTATTTCCGTCTGCTCGAGGCGAGCAGTCCGCGAGTGAAGGTCTTTACCATCGGCCACTCCGAAGAAGGCCGAGAGATGATCGCGGCGGCCATCGCCGACCCCAAGCTGCTCGCCGATGCGAAAGGGAATGATGCGCGCCTGGCCCAGCTTGCCGACCCACGCTCCATCGGTCTCGATGACGCCAAAGCCCGTCCGCTGCTCGACCAATCCTGGCCTGTCTACTACATCACCGGCACCATTCACTCTCCCGAGACCGGCGCTCCCACGGCCCTGATGGAGCTCGCTTATCGTCTGGCCGTCGACGACGCACCCTATATCAAGTACATCCGCTCGCACATGATCGTGCTAATCACTCCCGTGGTCGAAGTCGACGGCCGCGATCGCATGGTCGATATCTATAAGTGGCACAAGGCTCATCCCGGCCAGGATTGGCCGCACCTTCTTTACTGGGGCCACTACGTTGCGCACGACAACAACCGCGACGCCATGGCCATGACCCTAAATCTAACCCGGAACGTTCTGGACACTTATCTTGGCTGGCACGCGCAGGTATTGCACGACCTGCATGAATCGGTTCCGTTCCTGTACGACAACACGGTTGGCGACGGTCCTTACAACGCATGGGTGGATCCCATTCTCGGCGATGAGTGGGCGGAACTGGGCTGGAACAACGTTGCCCAGCTGCAGAGCTTCGGCATGCCCGGAGTCTTCACCCACGGCGACTTCGATACATGGAGTCCGGGCTACCTGATGTTTCTGGCCAGCATGCACAATGGCATCAGCCGCCTTTATGAAACTTTTGGCAACGGCGGCGCCGACACAGAGAAACGCATCCTCGATCCCGAAGAATACTCGCGCACCTGGTACCGTCAGAATCCGGCGCTTCCTGTGGTGAACTGGTCGCAGCGTGACAACAACAACTACGAAGAGACCGCGCTGCTCACCACCATCTCTTACTTTTCGCACAACACCCGCCACTTCCTCGAGAACTACTACCGGAAGAGCAAGCGTGCGGTCGAGAAGCCGTCACGCGAAGGGCCGGCGGCTTATGTGATTCCTCCTGACTCAGCCGACACCAACCGCCAGGTCGAGCTGCTCAAGGTGTTGAAGCGGCAGCACGTTGAGATCGAACAATTGTCCGACGAAGTCACCGCGAATGTTCCGGGGGAAAAACGTGGAGACAAGGGGAAGCAGCAAACGTTCCCCGCGGGCAGCATTGTCGTCCGAATGGATCAGCCTTACTCCCGCGTGGCCGATGCGCTGCTCGACCGCCAATTCTGGGCTCCCAGCGATCCGCAGAAACATCCCTATGACGATACTGGATGGTCGTTCACTCACCTCTTCAATCTGAAAGTTGTTCGTATCGTCGATGCTTCGATTCTCCAGTCGAAGATGACGCTGATTGATGATCCGTCGAAGCTTGCCGGGAAAGTCTCCGGCTCCGGCTCGGTACTTGCTGTGAACAACAGCGGGCAAATTTCACTTCTCTCCCTGGCTTACAAACTCAAAAGGACAACCATCCAGGTTGCTGAGAAGCCTTTCGATGCTGATGGCAAACATTTCGCGGCGGGTTCGCTGCTCATCACCAATGCTCCTGATGACGCCGCCGGAGTTCTGCACGATCTCGCGCTCGATGCGTCGCGCCTGGCAGCAGCGCCATCGGTCCCGGTCCACGCGGTGACTGCTCCGCGCATAGCCTTCATGCACACCTGGCTTAACACTCAGACCGAAGGCTGGTGGCGTTATGCCTTCGATACAGCAGCCGTGCCTTATGACTACATCAATACTCAGACCGCAGCCAGCCAGCCAGATCTACGCTCCAAATACGACGTGATCATCTTTGCTCCGGTCGGATATTCTTCGACGTCCGAAATTCTCAACGGCATCCCCACGTGGAACAATGCGATGCCGTGGCAGAAATCCGAGCTAACTCCAAACCTCGGCGCTCTCGACAGCACGGCGGACATCCGCCCAGGCCTGGGTTACGACGGCCTGGCTCATCTGAAACAGTTTGTCGAACAGGGCGGCCTTCTCATCACCTGCGAAGATACCGCGCAGTTCGCCATCGACACCGGCCTCGCGACGGGTGTCAGCGTCGCTCCACACGACGACGCGCGGGTCGTTGGCACTGTGCTCAACACCGTCTTCGTCGCGCCCAACAATCCAATTGCCTTCGGCTACGGAGCAGGCGTTCCCGTCATCAGCGCCGCCGGTATGGCGTTCAACGTAAGCAACACCGTGGTCCACGTAGGACGGCGGGCCTCGCCTGAAGCGTTCAAAGATCCTTACGAACAGCGCGCCACCGGCCGCGGCAGCGTCGAGGACAGCGACCAGCCCCAGGGCAGAAAGATCGCCGAAGCCGAGCCCCTGCTGAAGCAGCAGCCTTGGGAACCAAAGCACCTGAACGAAGAAGAGACGCGCAATAACCCGCGGGTAATTCCGGTGCAGAGCCGCCCGGATGTCATCCTGCGCTTCTCTGATTCCAAGAACCTTTTGCTCGACGGCCTGCTCGACAAGGCTTCGTCGATTGCCGAGCATGCCATAGTCGTGAATGCGCACCTCGGCCAGGGGAACGTTCTGCTGTTCGGCAACAATCCCATCTATCGGGGAGAGACCGTCGGCACCTATGCCTTGGTTTTCAACGCAATCCTCAACTATCAGCAGCTCGATTATCAGCACGTGCCTCACGAACCCGCACCCGCAGAGAAGGACAAGGATGACAAGGATAAAGATAAGGACAAGGACAAGGACGAGAAGAATAAGGACAACCATTAACTTCACTCGCAGGATTTCGTGGGCAGGGTGGAATCACCGGCAACTAGCCCCGAAAAGCCCGGCATATCGGCCTTCGCGGGATCTCATGGCCTCTCGCCGCAGAGCCGCGCAGGTTCAGCCGTGTTACACTTTATGATTCGCAGACAAGACAAGCGCCCCTGACACAGGACATTCGATCCGCACATGCTTCTTTCCAAGGAATATGTGGGCTACCTGGCCCGCGAAGTTACCAAGAAACTGATCGCCGCGAAGGCCATCGAGACCTCGGCCGTGCCCAAGGTCACCGAGCGCGTCCATGCCGCTCTGCTCGAAGAGCTAACCCTCGAAGACCGCATCAACGATGAAGTCCGCGTCATTCTCGAAGCTTATTCCGAAGAGATGAGCAAAACCGGCGCCAACTATCAGGAGATGTTCCGCAAGGTGAAGACGGAACTGGTGCGCAAGTACAAGGCGGTGCTGTGAGACTGAGCCGCGACAAAGTGAACGTGCTGGCGCGAGCGGTCGCCGACGCGCTCAAAGCCATGGATGAAGTCGATTTCATCGAAGACCCCAACACCATCCGCCAGGAAACCCGCAAGATCCTCGAAGAGCTTCTCAATCACGAGGAGAGAATCGACCAGGCCGCCCGCCAGAAGATCGAGAGCCAGAAGCGCACTATCCTCGAAGGCTCGCAGGAGTGGGACATCCTCTACCGTAAGTATTACAACGAGGAAGTGAAGAAGCTGGGAATCTGATGCCGTCCGCTCGGTTTGCCTCCCAGATCACGGACAGGTGAGCGTGATACGCCGCACGGAGTTCTCCTCTCGTGGCAGTCCTCCATCTTCGTCATGCAGGAACGTGTAGTAAACGTAGAAAGTCTTCCCCAGTATGTGTGGATCATCGCCCAGCCCGACGGCTCTGGGATAGGGCGCGAGCGTGGTCACGCCGTCGGCGAAGGTACCCAGCGCCGTGGGTTCGGTCCAGGTGAGACCGTCTTTGGATTCGGCGTAATAAAACGCCGTGTCGTTGTCGATGATCATCACGTAGCGCTCGAGCGCGCTGTTGAAGTGGATGTCAAGGTACCCTCCCTCTTGCGGCCCCCAGCTTGGATTGAGGTCCGTGGAAGCTCCCCCGATGCCGGGTTGCAGATGCCAGTTCCCTTCGTAGAACTTCTCGAAAGGCACCGTGTGCGGGCGCCCTTGTCCAAACGCGGCGTCCAGTAAGGAAGAAACCAGTGCCCGAGCAACTGAGACATGGGTGGTGGTGGTTGTGCCGGCGGGCCAGTCGGGAAAATAAAAGTAAAAATACTTGCCGTCGGGCGACATCACGAGCGGCCCATCGCCGATTTCGTCGAAGCCGGGAGCGAGTTCGGGCGCGAACGACTGGTTGGGGCGAACCACCTCCCCGAGGTCACTCCAGTGCAGACCGTTATCCCAGGATGCAGCCAGCCCGTGAACCGCGTATAGCGTGTTGGTGGGTAATTCGGCGTGGTAGCCCACCAACAGGTGGCCCGCGCCGGTCTTGCCCTCAGGAACCTGATAAATCGGACCTCCTCCGATGTAGGTGTAGCTGGGATAGCTAGGGTTCACGGCGGGGTCGGGATTTGGAGAGATGGTCACATCCTGCGGAGCGCCCGTCCCGAGCGGGTTATCGAGCGTTCCAACCGTCGTGCTCACCGACCCGTATTTGTTGTTGCCGACCCACTGACCTTGCCAGATCTGCCGGGGATGAAACGCGCCATCGCTGGTAAACCACTCATAACCGCCGGCGGTCTTAATCACGCCCATTTGCGTGTCCGGCCATGCGAAACCGAAGCCCTTGGTGTCCGTGAGCGGTGGTTCCGCCTTACGGCCGGCTTCGACGATCTGATCATGCGTGACGACGATGATGGGCGGAGTCACCGTGGGATGGCAGACCAGAGCCGGCTCCTGAGCAGCGGCTCCGAGCATCGATGAAAGTGGGAAAAATGTGGCCAACAAGGCAACAGAGGCGAGTGAGCGGGCGGGCATGACGGATCCTCCGATCCTGAACGCGCGATTTGAGCGGGCCGGGGGAGCGTCCAAGGAAGCCAGTGTCATCCGGCCGTCATCGTCAGGAACACGAGAATCCGCGGAAAGTCGCGCGAGGGGCGGAATTCGAGAGCGCAGACTTTTCCCCGGTTCTTAGCCAGAAAAAAGTCCCGCGCTTTCGCGCGGGGCGTCAACGGTCGGAGGACCCAGTGAAAACTTTCAGGCTGCTTCCCGCCGCTTCTGGATGGTCTGCAGTGTCTGCCGGTACTTCTGCGCATTGCCTACGATCTTGCGCTGGGCAGGCTGTTTGATCCACAGTTCGTGAGGAACGCTGCGGCGTTCCCGGCGCGAGCCCACGGCTCCCCGGTGCAGAGCGTTGGTCGGTCGCTTCTCTTGAGTCTGTTGCTGCCAGCCGCTGCCCGAGGCCACATGGAAGATCCCGATGTATCCATTTACCAAAAGCTGAAATGGATTCTGGATTTTGTTCACGCGATCGAACTGCGTCGAGCCCTCGGTGCGGAAACTCTCAAACCAGGAGGGATAGACGAAATCGGAAAGCAGGACATTGTCGATCTGATAGCCGAGGCTGTCGTCTTCGCAAGCATCGCAGACTTCGTAAGCGTAGAGAATTCCCGCAGTGTTGTTGTTCTCGACGAACACGGTGAGGTTGATGTTGGGGCCGCCCAGCATTTTCAGCAGCTCGTGGCTGGCGGTGACTGTCCATGACGTGCCCGCCTTCAGATCGCTGGCGGCGAAGACCTTGCCGATCGGGAGCCCTTCGGTGGTGAGATCGTGGTAGCCCAGTGCGTTCGCCTGGTCGGAGTCATCAAGCAATACGAGCCACCAGCTTCCAGCGGGAAGTTGAGTGCCTTTGGGGACGATGCTGTGTTGGGTGTCCGTCCCCGGACGGAAGTCGTTAGTGACCTGCTTCTGGAGCGCTGCCACGACCGGCGCGACATCGCCGTCGGCCAGCACGGTGCTCTCGTTGATCACGGATATTTGAGTGGTTTGAGTTTGTGCGTGGGTGGGTTGCGGCATACAAATGGTCTCCTTTGGAAAGAAATTTCGGAGAACGCGCAGCGTGAGTTGCGTGACTCTGTGAGTAAAAGCCTATACGCTGACCTTGTGACTAAAATGCTCTTGCACCGAAAGAAGGTGAAGCACAGTTCCAATTTGGAACAGATGCTTTAGCTCATCTGCTCAGAGTGAATTCTTCTTTTCAGGGTTTCGCACGCATGTCTCGCTTCGCTGAAATCTCGGCCACGGTAACGCAAGCCGCCACGGAAGCCGGTTTTGATCTGGCGGGTGTCGCTCCGGTCGACGATGCTCCGGAGCTGAAATATTTTCCGCGCTGGATTGCCGAGGGCCGCGGTGGCGAGATGAAATACCTGGAGGCTCGCGACGAGCAAGGTCGCCTGAAGCGTGCATCGCTGGCGCACGCCGTCCCCTGGGCTCGCAGCGTAGTGGTTTGCGCCATCAATTACAACACGGGGCAGCCGTATTCCACGCAGGTTGCCGATGATTCCAAGACGGCGCAAGGGCGCGGCTGGATCTCCCGCTATGCCTGGGGCGAGCAGGATTATCACGACTCGGTAATGCCGCGCCTCCGGCAGGTCGAAGCGGCGCTCAGAAATGCATTCGGAACCGACGACCTGGTCACGCACTGCTATGTCGACACCGGTCCGATCGTCGAGCGCGTGGTGGCGAAATACGCCGGTATCGGCTGGATCGGGAAGAACACGTGCATCATCAATCAGAAGATGGGATCATGGCTGTTCCTGGGCGTGATTCTTACCTCGCTCGATCTCGGATCTGATTCCGAAGTAGATTCTGAACGTGATTTCGAACTAGGAGTGCCGGCCCCTGATCGCTGTGGCACCTGCACGCGCTGCATCGACGCCTGCCCCACCGACGCATTCATCGCGCCCTATCAACTTGATTCCAGCCGCTGCATCGCCTACCTGACAATCGAAAAGCGTGGAGCGCTTCCGGACGATGAGGAGCTTCGATCCGGCATGGGGCGGCATGTCTTTGGCTGCGACATCTGCCAGGACGTTTGCCCCTGGAACCGGAAGGCGCCGGCTACGAAGGCAGCAGAGTTTCAGCCGCGTCGCGATTTGGTAAATCCGGCGCTTGATTGGCTGGCAGAGATCAGCATGGAAGAATTCCGGCGCACGTTTCGCGGATCGCCAGTACGCCGGGCTAAGCGCTCCGGCTTGCGCCGGAATGCGGTAATCGCCATGGGCAATAGCGGAGATCGAAAGTTCCTCCCGCTCCTCGAAAAACTGGCAGGGGATGAGGATAAAGTGGTCTCTGGGAATGCCGCTTGGGCCATCCAAAAACTGAGTCCGGCCGATTAGCTTTTTGGGCGCCACGGATCTACGTTGCTTAGCTACACTAGAACGTGAGCTCCGAGTCAGACTTGAGGGTCCCGTCACACTTCTGTATCTGCTGGGTTTTCAATCAGGTACGCGCTTCCACGCCAGGTCCTGTTGCCTTTCCAACTTCCGTAACTCGCGTTACCCATTTTTGGCAACTAATCTGGTGGAAAGGGGTTCTTACGAGAGGCTAGCTATGCCTTGTCTAGGGAGGTTCCGGCGCGCTTTGTGCACCCTGGTGGTGTTAGCGTCGGGGTCTGCCGGTTTGGCGAGAGCATCGGCCACACTTCTCCTCGAAGAGCCTTACGGCAAGCTCGGATTCTTCACGGCCACGGGACACGCCGCGGTGTATTTATCTGGAGTTTGCGCCGCCACTCCGCTGCTGCTGCGCCCCTGCGCTCCCGGAGAACTGGGAGCCGTGATCAGCCGCTATGACGGTGTCGGCGGCTATGACTGGATGGCGATCCCGCTGATTCCTTATCTTTACGCGGTCGAGCGGCCGGATGATATTCCGCTGTTCGTGGATCCGAGAATGGCTAACTTTCTGCGTGACCAATACCGCCGCAAACATCTCGAAGCAGTTGCGCCGGATCGAGACAACGGAGAAACCCCGGGCGGAAACTGGTATGAGCTGGTTGGTTCCTCCTACGATCGCACGGTGTACGCGTTCGAAATTGGAACCACTCCGACGCAGGATCGGGCCTTCATCGAGAGATACAATTCATCGCCGAACCGATCTCACTTCCGGACGGTCTCACACAACTGCGCAGATTTTGCCAAAGACGTCATCAACTTCTACTACCCGAGAGCCCTGCATCGCAGCGTAATCGCCGATGTCGGCATCACTACGCCCAAGCAGATGGCGAAGACCATGCTCAAGTTCAGCGCTCGCCATCCTCAATTGCAGTTCTCGCGTTTCGTGATCCCGCAGATTCCCGGCAGCGTGGCGCGCAGTACTCCGGTGCATGGAGTGGTCGAATCCTTCCTCAAGTCAAAGAAGTACATGGTCCCCAGTGCCGTCGCTAGTCCGATTTTTGCGGGTTGCGTGGTGGCCGTATATGTGGGCACAGGCGCCGGCCGCTTTGATCCGTCTCGCGAGGCGCTGGTTTTCAACGCCCAGCGCGCGCTCGAACCGCCTCTTGGGGCCGAGGATCGCCGCTCCTATCAAAGCGAATTAAACCATCTCATGGACAACCAGACTGTGGCTGATCCGGCTTCTGAAAGCGCCAGCGCCCACCTCGAAAAATGGCGGCGCTTGTTGCACAATGCCGCCCCCGATCTCGATGCCCAGGGACGCCCCATCATGCTTATTCCCGTGGGCGAGGACGTCGTGAGCGTAGGGGTTTCAGACAGCAACATTCTCGGCAGTGATGCGGCGCAGCCCATCATGCAGAAGCTTCTGGAGGCCCGGCTGCGTGCGGAGCTGCGGCGGGGATCTCCACCCAAGGCTTCAGAAAGTGACGTCACGCGCGACTGGAATTTGCTTCAGAAAGCCATGAACGGCGCCGATGTCGAGACGGCCACGCCGTCTCATGGCCCGCAGCAGCTCAGTTCCCAAGCGCGCTCTGAGCCTTCGGCGGATCGACCCTGAGCTCGGCCTTCCCAGATCCAATCTACAAAGACACAGTCTAGAAACCTGAGAGCTAAATACTGTTTGTCCCGCCTGGTTCTTATTGCTGGTCCGGCGCTTGCGGCTGTGCCTGGGGAACTGCCGCGCCGGGCGTCTGAGGGTTCCCCGGTCTTGCCTGTTGCATTTGCAATTGCCGCTGCTGCATTTCCTGCAACAACTGCTGCGGGGTCTTTACTCCCGGCTGGTCCGGAGTGGCAGCTGGTTGTTCTGCTTCCACGGGTGCGGGCTGGTCCGGAGTATCCTCGGCAGTGTCTTCCAGTGGATCGGCCTCGGCTGCATCCGCACCGTTGGCCCCCTGAGGAGTGGCGCTCTTGTTCGAGGCTGTTTCAGAGTTCGGGGTGTCCGGTCCGGACTTGGGCACCAGCACCACGCGTACCAGCGCGTTGGCATTCTCCATGGAGCCCAGCAATATGTAATTGAAGTGTGAGCCGTTCAGCAGTTCGGCCATCACTTCCCGCGCCGGGCCCGGACCAAGGCGCGTCACCACACGCTCATTGGCGGTGGCCGGGATATCAATATCGGCCGACGTGCGCTTGCGCACGCCGCGTAGAATGTCGCCCAACGTGGAGTTCGGAGCAATGATCGTCAGCTGCCCGTCCTGATAGCTGACCTCGGGCGCTACCGCCGGAATGGCATCCAGCGGAACTTGGGGCACAGGCCCTTGCGGTCCCGAGGGTAGTGGAGGCGGCGGCGCTGGCTGCTTCTTGACCTTGTGTACGGGATGCGTCTTCGGCGTGTCGGGCGTGTCGGCGCGTGTCGCGATCGGCAGGCAAAGGACACCGGTCACCAGCAAGCCCGTAAGCTTAAATCCCCCGCTCATGACGACCTTTCTACGCGACCTAGGCCCATCTTGGAAAGACGACAGGTCCGCAACCGCAATTCTAGCACTGATTTCAGGCTCGTCTCGCCGGTTAAAAACCGCCGTAACCCACCCACCTCTATAGAACGTATTGGCTCTAATCTCTTGCGTTCCGATTCTTTCGAGACCCAGCCCGCCAGGATGTGCAACCGCTTGCGTTTACTGGGGTCGGCGCTCAGCTAAGAGTGGCCGCAGGTAAGAGCGAGGGCTCAGCGGTCAGGCCTTGTGTTCTTGCTCCAGTAGACAATCTTTCGGATCTTTATCGTCGCGTAACCCCAGGAACACCGGCGCCCGCAACTTCGGCCCGCTGCCTGCGCTCGCACCGCCAGTCCATTCTGCGAACTCGATCTCGGCCACGAGTTCGGGCTTCACCCAGTAGACTTTACGCAACGCCTCGACTTCGCCGTGGAACGGGTTTTTCTTGGTCTCGCGATTCTTCAGCAATTTCCGGACTTCGTCGAGCGACTCCTGATCGAATCCGCTGCCCGCCTGTCCCACATGAATCAACCGGCCCTGTTTGTCATAGAGTCCCAGCACGATCGAGCCGAAATGGGCGCGGCTGCCCTCCGGCTCGGTGTAGCCGCCGATCACACACTCCAGGCGGTGCGTAATCTTGATCTTCAGCCACTCTCTCGTGCGCCGCTCCTGGTAAATGCTGTCGCGCTTCTTGGCCAGGATGCCTTCCAGTCCCTTTGCCCGCGCCATTTGGAACAGCGCTTTTCCCTGCTTCTCATAATGATCGGAATAGCGCACCGAATCCTCCGGGACCAGCAGCGACGCTAATTTCTTTTTCCGAATCTCCAGCGGAAGCTTCCGCAAATCGTAACCGTCGAGGTAGAGAAGATCGAATGCGTAATACAGCACCGGGACGTCCGCCTTAGCCACCCCCCTCCGCCCGCCGGCTCGAAATCCCGTGCGCTGCTGCATTAGGCTGAACGACGCCCGCCCCTCGTCGTCGAGCGCGACCACCTCACCGTCGAGTATCGCGCTCTTGGCGCGGACAAACTTTGGCAAATCTTTCAGCTCGGGAAAACGCCCCGTCAACTCGTTCTGATTCCGCGAGACCAGCCGCAGCCTGCCATCCGCGATAAACGCGATCGCCCGGTATCCATCCCACTTGATCTCAAACAGCCACTCTGCCCCGTCAAACGGCTCATCGACCGGCGTCGCCAGCATGGGATGAATGGTCGTCGGCATCGGACGCTTCACCCCGCCACCGGAGGATTTCACGGCCGAGCTCGCGGAGACCGCAGAGAGGGCGGCCTCCTTCTTGGGAGCCTCCGTGCTGCTGGCCTCCACCGTAGGATGTTTCTCTTTTCGTGGTCTCTCGGCGCTCTCAGCGTCCTCGGCGGTGTTCAGTTTTGTTTGTTTTTTTTTTGCCCGCTCGCCGCGGCTTTTTTCTTGTCGAGTTTGGCGACGGCATCCGCCAGCCACGCCGCCTTCAACTTCCCGCCGCCCGCAGGACGGCTCTTCCACTCCGCGGAGCCCGAGTCGCCGGCAATCTCCGCCAGGCTGCGCCTGCTCAGAACAGATTCGTCATACGCATCAATGTCGTAGCCCTCCACGACATACTGGTCATGCTTCTTGATCATCAACCATTCATTTCCTTTGCTGCCCGGACGCCGTCCCTTCATCTTCACCAGCGCGAAGTCCCCCTTCAACTTCTTGCCGTTGAGTCGAAACTTCAAATCGCCCTTAACCAGCATCGCGACCGCTTCGGCTTCGGTTCCCGGCACATATTTCCCCTGCACAGCCACAGGAGACAAAGGCTGCCACGTGCCCACATCCCAAACCATCACCGTGCCCGCGCCGTAGTTGCCTTCCGGGATGATGCCCTCAAAGTCGAAATACGAAACCGGATGATCCTCCACCTGCATCGCCAGCCGCTTGTCCGCCGGATCGAGCGACGGCCCCTTCGGCACCGCCCACGATTTCAGCACGCCCTCCATCTCCAGCCGAAAGTCATAGTGCAACCGCGTGGCGTCATGCTTCTGCACCACGAACCGATGCCCCGCCTTGCTCTCAAGTTTCGGAGGAGGCTCTGGTGTGTGCTCGAACTTGCGTTTCCGTTTGTATTCTTCCAGTGCCATTAGAGACCCATATTTAACCACAGAGACCAGCGGACTAGGGTTCGTGTGCGGACGGCCGCCCTCGGCCGTCCATGCCGAGCGAAGCTCGGCAGCTGCTTACGCCACTCCAACTCTGGGGTTTCGCTAGAATGCTTGCACGCATGCAACGCGAATTTCCCGAAACTCCGCTGGTAGGCATAGGCGCCGTCATCATCGAAGACTCCCGCGTCGTTCTGGTAAAGCGAGCCCACCCGCCGCTGCAGGCCGAATGGTCCATCCCCGGAGGCGTGCTCGAAGTCGGCGAACTGGTGCGCGAAGCCGCTATCCGCGAAGCCCGTGAAGAAACCGGACTCACCGTCGAGCCCGGAGAACTCCTAGGCGTCTACGACCGCGTCCTCCGTGATGCCACCAATCGAGTGCAATACCACTACGTTTTGATTGATTTTCTCTGCCGCAGGGTTGCGGGAGATCTAGCCGCCGCCAGCGACGCCGCCGAGGTCAGGTGGTTCAGCCGGGAGGAACTACCGGCGCTGAAGCTCGCGGAAGATACGTTTGACGTCATCCAAAAAGGATTCGCAGAACTGGAGAACAGCCGATAGATGTCGCTGCCTGGTGTCTGGAATATCTCATTACGGCGCCTGTGGCGCCGGCTCTGCCGCTCCCGCCCGCGTGTAGCCTTCTGGAATCTCCAATAGAGCCGAATCCGGCTCTCCTCGCGTGATATGCGTGACGGCTAAGGTTGTGGTTCCGATGCGCGGATCATTGTGTTTCATCACCACGTTAATCCGCAATTCATCTGAATACCAATATTCATCCGTGATGGCGATCTCCTTGCCCGTCTCGCTGCTCTCGCCAGGAATGATCTGAGTCTCGCGCACCCCGCGCGCCAACACTCCTTCAATCTCCTGGCTGCCGAGATCCTCTTCTTTTGAGAAATCGTTCCGGGGTACACCGGTACCGGAAGGTGAGCCATAGCGCACAGTTGGCGGCACAGTTGAGGGCGGGTGGTTCATGGTTTGAGTGTAGAAAGTTCGCTTGCGCGCATCGAGCTCGGTGGACATGCGAGTTCGCGGATCGTACAGATGGATGTGCACGATTTCCGGTGTTCCGGTGCTGGTCGCAGGAATGAACGTGCGCGACTCATTGTGAAGGCGCCCGATGCCGTCGCGCGCCAGGGTCTGGATGCTTTTCAGGTCGAGCACTGAACCGTCGGAACGGCTTCTCGTCCGCTGAACCTCAACAACGGCATTGAACGGCGCGTTGGGAACCGGCGTCAGGAAAATATTTGCCTGGGCCGAAATACGTAGAACAGTGGCAGGGATGCTGAGAAGAAGGAACCCGGAGAAAGCAGCCAGAGAGAATCGCATATGCGCTCCATCGACCGGATTGCCCAATAGCATACTATGGCGCGAGGCAGTTTCTCAACGTTGCCTTCCGGTTGACTTCCGTGGCCTCAAGTTGCGCGGGACGGCCTCGCCGCTTGGCTGGACCGCAACACAACCGAGTCAATCGTTTCCCGCCGCGGTCCGCGCACTCATCTTCCCACTCCGCATCGCAAGCGTGGCAACGCCCTCCGGACGCTGCGGGCGTCGACACGCGCAGAAACGCGGCAATCTAGCGAATGGGACGGATGGATCGGGCGGTTAGAATTCGGCAGACGGATGACCAAGAAAACCAGGCCGTCGACCACTGGAGGAAGCGCGATTCATTCTAACTGGGCAACTTACCTGCGAGTCCTGCTGGCGCTGCATATTGCTTGCGGCGCCGTGGCATTTGTGTGCGCTCCGGTGGCGCTGGCAACCGCCAAGGGTGGCAAGACGCATCGGCGATTCGGCAAGATCTACTTCTGGGCGATGGCGGGAGTTGCGGTGACAGCGCTGATTCTGTCGTTCGCTGTGCCGATTTTCTTTCTCGCGATGGTTGCCGTGTTCAGCTTCTACTCTGCGTTCGCGGGCTATCGCATCCTTTCTCTGAAAGATATGTACACGGGAGCGCGGCCGAAAGCGGTAGACTGGCTGGCGGCGGTGATCACGGTGCTGTCGGGCTTCCTGTTGTTCCTGATGGGTTTTCTGAAGCCGCAACTGATGGGCGTGGGCGTAATTCAGATGGCGGGACATACGGTCAGCATGGTTTCCGTTGTGTTCGGAATCATTGGGATGCGCATGGGGCAAGCTTCGATTGCAGGGTTTCTCAACCCGCCAACGGAAAAGATGTTCTGGTGGTTCGGCCATATGCAGGGGATGTTGGGCCGCTACATCGCGGCGCTGACGGCTTTCTCCGCGGTGAATCTTACGCGCTGGTTCGGCGCCGCCTGATGGGTATGGCTGTGGCCGACCATCATCGGCGCCCGCGATTGCCGTTTGGACGGCGTGCTACAAGAAGCAGTTTTCACCTAAACCGAAAGTGGCCGCAATCTGACGACGCAAGTGACGTGAATTGCGACCCCGGTTTTCTAGGAATGTGCCTCACCCCCGCCGCCCTCTACGCCATCGTCTTCCCATTCCGCATCGCAAGCGTGGCACCGCCAGCCTGAACGCTGCACGGGAATCGGCACGCGCAGGAACGCGCTCATGTAAGCAATAGGCCGGTCCAACTCCTGGAAGTTCACGTCCAGCGACCGGCACTTGGGACAGCGCGGCTGCTCATACAGTCCGACGCCCTGCACGTAGAGACCTTCGAGAATCGGCTCGTCAAGCAGCTTCTGCGCGTTGCCCGCGTCCTGAACTCTCACATTGAGTTTGATCCCGCCGATGAAGTTCGAAATGAACCAGTCCAGCCGCACCAGATTTTCATCAGCCAGAAAGCACTCAATGCCCGCCGACTCCAAACTGCCCTTCGCCAGCAACGCCTCGGGCAGATCGCGGAACTGCCGGATGGTTACAAGCTCCCGCATTTCCATTTCCTGCCGCGGCTCTGGCGCTGCTACATCGGCAAATTCCAGATGCCTGCGGTCCATCTCGTCTTCCAGCGCATCCCAGGCCAACTCGGTCAGCGACTCGGCACTCCGCGCCAGCCGCTGCAACTCGCCATCCGTCATGCCGGCATAGTTCGCCGACAGCCGCCGCCGCGGCGTTGCCAGCTGATCATCTCTAAAAGAATCGTCCATAAAAGAATCGTTCAAAAGCGCTGGGTCCAGGTATCACACTCGCAAAAGCATACTTCGGCGAAGGCCAATCCACCAACTGTAGCGCAATCGGACACGCAAGAATTGCGTGAGAACGACAACCCTGCTGGCCATAAGCTCATCTGACGCTTGCTGGGTGTTGACCAAGTGAAGGGGGGTGTCTCGTGAAGGCCATAACCGGTGTGTTTGGTTCTCATGTGGATGCACAACGCGCCCTGGACCAGTTTCGTGGACTTCAGTTGCCAGAAGACCGCCTGACGCTGCTAACGCCGGGAGGCACGCATGAAACGACTGTACCGACCGTTGCCGCGGAACAACCCGGCATGGGAAGCGCGATCGGCGCCTTGGTGGGAACCGCGGCTGGAATTTCGGGAGGCCCGCTCCTCGTAGCAGCGCTCATACCGGGCGTAGGACCGATTACGGCCGTCGGACTGTTGGGCGGCGCTCTGCTGGCAGCAGCCGGAGCAGGCGTAGGGGCAGTTGCGGGAGGAAAGCTCGAAAACGCTGTTACTCAGGGTCTTCCCGAAGATGAGTTGTTCGTTTACGAAGACGCTCTGCGCAAAGGCCGCAGCGTGATGATCGCCTTGGCGAGCGACGACGTCGAGGCTTCCATTTTCCGGGAGCTACTGAAGGCGGAAGGTGCCGAATCGGTCGATGCAGCTCGCGAAAAGTGGTGGATCGGTTTGCGCAGTGCGGAGCAGGAGCACTATGCGAATCAGGGCAGGAAATTTGGGAACGACGAGAAATTCTATAGGCTAGGTTTCGAGTCCGCACTGCACGCTCGAACGCGCTGCAAGGAATACGATCAAACGTTGGCTGAAATGTCAGTCGAAATTGAAGCACTCGAGTGCCGGTACCCCGGCGCCGATCTGGCTGAACCCTTCAGAAAAGGGTACGAGCGCGGTCGTGATTACTACCAGCAGCTATGCAAAGAATCTAAGGCTGCGTGAGGCTGGTAAAAAGCCGTGGCAGTTAGCGAGGATGGCGAGGCAAAGCCAAGTAAGTATAAGTGATGCCTCAAGACAGGAGAAACTATGAGGACCATACTGCTGGTTGTGCTGGTTCTGTTGTTGCTGGGCGCTCTGCCGACGTGGCCCTACAGCGCAGGTTGGGGCTACTATCCGAGCGGAGGCTTGGGCCTGGTGTTGCTGATTGTAGTGATCTTGGCTCTGGCAGGCCGCCTGTAAAGACGGCACAGGCCGATAGGTATGGCCTGCTCAATCTTCCTCATCCGCGCAACGGCAAATGGCCCGCTAGCTCACGAGCCTGCGGAACCGTCCGGTGGACTGTTTGGGATTGATCAAGCCGGCATTTTAGTAAAGCGTCACTGGATCGACATCACGGCGGTTGCTGGCGCGCTCATGGAACGCAAGACGCTGACTGAAAAACAGGAGCGGGAGAAGTGATCCGCCAGGTCACGCTGTGTTGACACAAGATGCGCGAGGTTATAATCTGCGTCTAACACCGGAAAGGAGGTGGCCGAATGACAAGTTTAGAAGGCAGTAGTAACCAAAGACCAGGTGAGGTGGCTGAGACTTAGAGCAGGTCGCTCTAGGCGGGGCTTCGGGCGTTTTCGACCCGAGGCTACAGCCCGCATACTATCGGCGAGTAAGGATTGAATCCGCCTGACGCAGGTCGGTCAGGAGCCCGGAGTAGCCGTAGAGGCCACGTAGAGTGACCACCTCTTGGTCAATCCCAAACAGACCACCCGGCCCGTAGGCTCGCAAGAGCTTGCGGGCCGTTCTTCCTTCAGGAAGAGCTCGACCCGAGAACCGGCACCTTGCGCGCCGGAATTCTCAATAAGTGGTGAGGCAAAGAAAAGCCGCCCAAAAAAATTGGGCGGTGGGTCCGCTCATCGTAGGCAAATTATCCAGCCTCTGACGCAACGGCCCGATCACGAGGTCGGGCCTTCCGGCTCAGGAAAGTCGGAAGATTAAAAGTCGTGGTCTTCAGGCGTACAGGAGCAGACGCCGCGGCCGCTGCCCAGGGTGATGAGGAAGCCGCACACGTTCTGCAGTTCTGACTGCTGACTGCTTGTCAGGTTCGAGTCGGCCGCCGGATGTTCGAAAGCCAGATAATAGTTGACGGCGAGGCTTTTCACATCCGATGTCGTATTTTCCGATGCGCCCCAGGAGAAACTTAAAACATGCAGGCCAGGCGCCGGGGTGTTGCTGTCGGGGCCCTTGGTCGAACCCGAAATGACCGCGATCGCGCCAGTGTGATTCACTTTGGGTGTCAGCGGGTTCGCCAACAGCTCGTTGTTCACAGATTCCGACAACAAGCCATCGGCACTCACTGCGCAGCTGCAGCACTCCTGCAGTTCCTGGCTGTCATCGAACACATAGAACGAAGCCCAAAGGGTCCCGCCCGTGTCGCCATCGTTGACGATGCGCACGGTTGAATCGGGCGCACCGGTATTCGCGTTGGTGTAATAGGTGGTGAAGTACACGCTTTTGTCGCCCACATTTTGAGCCAAAGCGCTTCCCGCCAGCAGTATGGTCGCCAGGGCCAGAGACAGAACGATCCCGAATTTTTTCATTGTGATCTCCTGAGTTGTTTTGTGGCGGTTCCCACAGACTTTCAACCGTTATAGAGTTCCCGACAAGTACCCGTATGGTTTAGTTCCGCAAACGAGTACCAAGTCGGCTTAGTTCTAACAATGGCTAATTCATGTGGGTGGTTGGCGCGAGGCGATGGGCTGGGTGACCGCTCCAGGAAATGATGCGGAGTTGTCGATAAATGGCCCTTGCACTCATTGACTCCGCTTGGGCCAATTCTCAATGAGTGTGAATCGCCTGGTAACGGAAATTGGCTGCAGTCGTGACCATCAGTGTTTGATCAAGTTGCTGCCGTGCGGTTTATTCTTTGTACAATGTCCGGTATCGGCTGGCTGATCTTGGCTCCTGCCATACCCGTTATACCCATCTTCGTTATGTGGTGGCTTCAGTGGGAAAAGTGGCTACCGTGGGCAAAGTTGCCCAAAGCCGTCGTCGGGCCATACGCTCTGCCCCCTCTTCTTCGTAGCATTCCATTTTGACGACAACCATCGATATTGGTGGTTGTGCTACGGCTGGCTGGCGATTGCGGGTGTGGTCGTGTCGGTCATGGCAGTGGTTGAGAAGGCTAAGCGAAGCGTGGAGGGGCCTCAGAAGCCATAGCTGTTGTTAAATCGCGTCTCTGACAATGTCGGCGGTGTCAAGTAGTTTTCGAGCACACTTCGGCATGCACTCGTAGAAGAGCGCCATTTCGCTCTCGTTGAAGCTG
>Ga0209420_1000092_pt1 | contig 56852 bp, 52 predicted proteins | sample BlaSpr_A8_OM1_O1_FD_187972 | JGI IMG/M metagenome (GOLD analysis project Ga0209420, IMG submission 187972) | Forest soil microbial communities from Thunder Bay, Ontario, Canada - Black Spruce, Ontario site 2_A8_OM1_O1 (SPAdes) (version 2) | ecosystem: Environmental > Terrestrial > Soil > Boreal... | reverse complement strand
TGGTGGTCGCGACGCGAGTTTCCTTCCCGCTCACAAACACCTTCATGGAGTTCTCGCTCTCGCCCGACTCATCGGTGTATTCAAAGGAGTCCTTTGAAACAAACTTCATGATGTACCGGGTGTGATAGACCTTTCCGGCAATAGTGCTCTCGCCAAGCCAGGTCCATGTGTCACCGCTCGCCGTACCACTCTTGTTTTCTATTTCTCCCGAACTGTCAACTGCATGATATCGGTAAGTCTTGGCAGTCGGATCGTAGTAAATGAAGGACGTTTCGGTATATTTCCGTGCGCCCATGTGGAGTACTGCCGTGCAGATCACCGCAAATCCGCCGGCCACCCACCTGCAATCGTCCGTGCCGGTGTACTTCATCGCCGGCGAGTTCGGCCCCATTACCCCGGCTTTCAGTTCGTCTTCGACCGTGAACCTGCCGACCATCACTGCGAGCTTCTCGACTTCTGGGTCTGGGCCAGGCTTCGGGCGCGTCGTCTGAGACTGATTGCCAGCGATTACGCCCGAAGCGCACGCCAGCACAAATGAGAGCAACCTTTTGGCACCACACATTGGATTCTCCCTTCAGAGGTGCCACGGATGCTAGCACAAAGCACACGGGAATCAGGAAATGCGAATAGTTGACGTTAAAAACCCCTAGGCCTGGGCTTCGCGCAGGTGTTGCGTCGACCCCATCGAGACTAACCAGGAGCTAGCCAGCGCTGGGGCTGCTTTTGATGGCAAGCGGATGATTGGGACAGAGGCCTCCGAGGTTAGCTGATCGGTACGGGGGCAGATGTCGAGCCGAGACGAATGAAGCTCTGCCAGATAGTATACGCAGAAGATAGCGACGCGAGGTTGCGGTCGCCGTAGGTCTTCGGTGAGCAAATGAAGCCGATCAAACAACAGCTGAAGGAAGCTTTCCGTTGGAAAGGTTTCGATTGGTACCGCAATTTTACCCTCGCACTCATCGCGGGATTGGTTATTCCTTATGGGGTCCTTTCCGCGACGGACCCTGCCCGCTCTACTTTTGACGTCAAGGTGGCAGCCGTCTGTTTTGCACTTGGGGCAGCGTGTATCCTGCTTGCTGCCAACAGAGTGTTCGTTCTGAGCTGTGCTTTGATGGTCCCAGCCGCTCTGATGTACTACAACGCTTTGGCTGCCGGCGATCGGATGGCACTGGAGTTTTGCGACGTGTCTTTTTCGATCGGTTTCCTGGTGCTCATATTGGGAACCCTCGCTCAGTCACTTTGGCGGGCTCGGTCATCTCGCGATCGACATCGCATTCGACAATAGTAAGTGTTGGGTTCCGACCGCTCGGTGTCCAAGCCTTTCTTTCTCTCGTACAGCTACACGGATAATCTCTTTTGCAGCTGCCTCCTTGCGGGAGAACATTACAGGATCGTGTTTATTTGGAACAGCATCGTGCATCTCACCGCGCTAGGGGCGTGGCCAGGTGAGTTTTGCTTTTAGTTCCTCAAACGCGTTGAACGCGATCGGACAAACGGCAACATTGTCAATCACGCCTATCAACCGGGATGTGAATTCCGGTTGTTCAAGCTGGGGAAATGACCTGCAAACGCCTGGTCTATTCTCGTAAATGGAACACAGCTTTCCGTTGAGCATCGGGCAGGGCGGATTCACCGTGCCTTCTGACATCGATTGTTTCTGGAATTCTTCTATCGACTGGCCAAGCGTTTTTGCAATCGTGTGAAGCTCGCTTTTCTCGAATTCAACGTGCAATGATCGGCAGCAATTTGCGCACTGCGTGCAGTCGATGAGGGCGAAGTATTTCTGGCTCAAGGTCCTGACAAGGCCATCGATGTTAGCTGGAGCGTACTGCTTTAGCCATGATCGGAATTTCCAGTTTTCGTCGTCGTGCTCTTGTGAAAGCTGTTGGATTCTTGAGAGATCGGTTTCTGTCGGAACCTTGGCCCGCTTCCGCATATATGCTCCAAACCGCAAATGGTGGTGTCGTTAGCGGATTCCCGCGCCTCGAGATTATGTGTCCATCCGTTCGACCCATTGAGCGCGAAATGCGGGAGCCACGAATGGATCCGCAAAGTACTGTGTTTCCCGCGCAACCTTGTCGCCCCTGAACTCCATGATGCTCACGGTGTAGGACGGCTTGGCGTCATATGTCAGGACGAATTCGGTGACCCAAAGATCACCGCCGCCAACGATTCGCCGGACAGTAAACCGCTTTTTGCTCGGCTGACTAGCGCGCTGGTTCAGTATGTTGCGTCGACCGCGGGTTCGCTCGCCTGACTGCGGGTAGTCCAACACCGCGTCCTCGCGATAGATGAGGTGCTCGGTTACAAAATCGTTGGCATCGGACGCCGCCCAATGCTGATCCAGTGCCGCACGGATCTCTTGATCTCGCACTCCAGAATGCTGCTCCTTCTTTTGTTGATCGTTCATCTTGAGCCTCCAATTTGACAAGACGGTAAATACTTTAGTGGAATCGGAGTGTACGACTCGTCAAGTCGCGCTGTTTCTTCGATTACCCCCGGAGTCTGCGCCGCGTCGAAGCGTCTAACTCCTTATCGGACAAGGGCGCGGATCGTGTTCCCGAGTTGGTGAGGCTGGACTTCGCTTTGTTGAGCAGGCTTTACGGCGCTTGGCTTTCTGAGATATACAAACCTCCTTCGCGCAGAAAATGTAAAACATCACCACAGACCTTCGAAACATGCCCGCCAAGATTGGCTTCGAACGCCGCCCATCCTCAAGGTCACGGAATTGAGAGTCGCGCCGGGCGCCGGCCTAACGCTCGATTTGGCCCAGGTAGTATCCGAGTCGATTTTCGACATCTCCCGGCTCGTGGAAGCCGCGCGCCATCAGCGCTTTGATCCCATCCTGGGCGGCGGATCGCCCGAGAGAAGCGATGCACGCATCCCACCCGGCACCGATCTCGACGTCCGGCGGCAGGCTGGTGTTGACGAGGCGTTTGGTGTTGGCGATCGCCCATTTGTCGAACTTGGCGATCCGGGTCGCGAGCGCCTCTACGAACGCATCTAGATCGGCGTCGGGCAGGGCGCGATTAATGTAGCCGTAGGCTTCGGCCTGGTCTGCTCCGATGTCTTCCGAGCTCAAGAGCACTTCGAGGGCGCGGTTTCGACCGATGAGTCGGGGCAGCCGAGCCATGGGGCCGCCGCCGGCGACCATCCCTACGCCGACTTCCCATTGCGAGATGGTGGCCTTCTCGCGGCTTGCAAAACTCATGTCGCAGGCCAGCGTGATCTCGCTGCCATTGCCCGTCGCGCGGCCACGGATGAGGGCGATGGAGGCGACTGGCAAGCGAGTCAAACGCACGAGAAAGTCCGGCCACGCCTCCAAGCCGGTAGGGCCTTGAGGTATGGTGGTCAGGTCCTCGAGCTTGGCCACGAAATCGGAGTGATTCAGGAAGTAGTCGTTGACCGCGCTGTCGAAGACTACGACCCTGACCTGCTCGTCGGCCTCGAGAGCGTTCATGACTTCCTGAAACTGCTTGACCATTTCCGGGCCCATCACGTTGAGCGGCGGGTTGTCGATCGTGACACGCCAATAGGCAGGCGACCGCCGAGTCACGCGGATCTGTGTGGACTTCGTAGCTGCGCTTGCAGTTGTCATGGCATTCTCCTTTGTATTTATTAGTCTCGGAAACCGGTTGATTACCCCCAACATTTTCTCGGATCTGGATTATTTGTTCCTTGCCGGGAGTTGGTTAATGACTGCCGCGCCGGCCTTGCTGACGATCTCGTCCTGGGAATCCGCGCCGCCCGAACAACCGATTGCTCCGATAATCGCGCCCTGTTCGATTAGTGGGATGCCGCCTCGCGAGGCAATGATTCCGTCGAACGCGAGCAGATAGTTGAGATGCATAACGTTGACACCGACCTCGAACTCCTTCGTTGGGCGCCGGAAGGTCGCGGCTGCTTTTGCCTTGTGCTCCGCAATCTGAATGGAGGCAAGCATTGCGCCGTCCATTCGTTGGAAGGCGAGGAGGTTGCCGCCGGAATCGACCACCGCTACGTTCATCTTCCAATCCCGCTTCTTCGCCTCTGCCACCGCCGCGTGAATAATCGCCTGGGCTCGCTCTAGTGATATGGGCGGGCCATATGGGGTGTCGAAAGGAATTTTGTCGGGCACAAAATCGAGAGGATTTGTTTCCATAGGCTGCAGCGCTCGACTCGCACCGGCGGCGTTTCCTGTTTTCTCATTTGACATACGTTCCTCCTTCCATGGCCGCAGTACAGATCTCTCGATCGACAATGGATCGCAACTTGCTGTAGCTGCCCCGCTCCACGTCGTGTTGGATCTTCGCGGCCAAGGCGGCGAAATCGCCTTGGCCGCCGTCACCGATAACAACCGCGAACCGATGTGATCGTCAACTCAAGCAGAAGCGTGAGGGGCTCCCTGTCTCCGAGTAGCTTCATGAGCGCTTGAGCCGCGGACGTCGATGACGCGGGGTTCTGGCCAGCGATGAGACGGCTATTAACGATGGAGAAAAGGCCGCCAGTTAGCGAGCTTCTCAAAGGTGGCTCCCAGTCGCATCAGCTCATCCTCAACTAGAAACCGCACCAGATGTGTCAACCGGCATTTATGAGATGACTTCGCCTAAGGTTGGTACCCGTCCGCCATCCATTTTGCGAATAGCTCAATGCGAGATTGAGGCCAAGGGCCTTCTCCTCTTGGCGGTGGAGGCGGCATTAGCGCGCCACCGATTCCCCGAATGCGGTCGTAGATCGCGGCCGCGTGCGCTTTGACCTCATCATAGCTTGCTAGGTTGAACCCCTTGATCATGCCTTGAATGTCTCGCTCCGTAAAAAGCGGGCGAATGTCCGCTTGAAAGCTCGTCGGTTTCGTCATTGTTCCTCACAGCCATCGGATTATACCTACGCGCCGCTCGCGCCTCGTGACTTTAAACCGAAATCCCCGTTTTCATCATGTGGGACACGTGCTGGCCCGACTCCTGTTTGTGGTCGAAATTTTAACTTCGGGTCCGCGTTTTTTTGGCTACCGAAAGACCTTGAATCGATCGGTAGAGGATCACTAGCCCGGTTTGCGCGTATCAGGACTTGAGAATCTCTCGGAAAATGGTCTCCGTACCTAGGTACAGAGCCCAGTGCTGGTCTACGGGGCATCTCTTCGCACCGAATTTAGTAGTGGAGCGTCACCTTCGTTTTGGCCATTGTCCCGTTATAGTTGCATTGGGGCGTAAGGCCACCCGAGTAATTGAAAAGGACCCATCCTGGATCGTAGTAAATGTTGAAGTTGTCGTCACGTAGCTCAAGATTGTAGAACGCGGTCGATTTGTTTGGAGGGTAATCGCTGCATTGAACGATCTCGTAGACCTCCAGCGCGCCGCCTTGTGCCCAGGTGAAGGTTTGGCCTTCACTCGGAGTTTTTCTCAGCGTTGTGCTTTTACCGGTAGTTGTATCCTCAGTCGTGATGTTCCAGGTGGAAGCGGTCGTCCCCGCGCTGTTGGATATAATGGTGCCAAAGATGATGTCGTTTGGATTGACCTTCACGGGTGTGCTGTAGAGTGTTGTCCCACTAGGGCAGCAATTCCAGCTCGCGATGCTCCAGTTTGTGCCAAAAAAACCAGCATTCCAGCCGAGGACGGGCTGAATGATGGTCTCGTCGAGGGCATAATCTTCCATGCCGGGGAACAGAAACACGGTCTGGCCATCATCGGTGGTCGGAGCCGGAGGCACGATCCAATTTGCAGTAAGCTCACCGAACTGAGAAGTGGTGTTGACGGCGTTTCCAGACTCAATCCAGCTATGGGTGATGGTTGGCGGCATTGGCCCGACGGATACAATTTCCCCCGCTGCTGTGTAGTGCGGATAGCCACAAACCGGAGCCTCAGCGTCAACCACGCCATCCGTCGGTTGGACGCGCCCATCTGCCAGGACTGTATCTCCGCTAGCAACCGCGCGCACACAAGAAGGATGGAAGTAGCCGAATGGCGTGATCACATACCCCTGCGGTACCGCCGCGGGCCGGTTAGGGCCAGCCAGCTTTTGAGCCTGGACGGATGGGGTTGCTATAACGAGTACGAATGACGTTGCGAGGATGATCGGCAACAGGTGGCGTTTCATTTTTGTATCTCCTCTTCGAGATTTTGGCTGGGAACTGCCGCCAGATGAGCGGAACTGTATCCGCCTTCCAGGGCCACGTCAATGGCGAGTGTATCATTTAGACTTTCGAACGCTCCCCACTCAACAGCCATCCGGAACACTCGCCTGAGAACTCTCAGAGAACTGTTCGCGGTAGAGATCTGGAGTCCGCTTGACTTCCGATGCGCCGCGAATTCTGTCACATCTTTACCGGTAATCTGGTCTAACATGTTCTGTAACATAATGACATCGAAAGAAGCCCCTAGCTCAAGCGCCATTCTCATTTGGGAGTGTTGCGCCGATTCGTTTGCACAATCATGGCTTTTTCTTACCCCATTCGCATCTCAACGTCCCTCCCGACGCCCGCTTGTGGTCACCGCTAATGACAGAAGGTAGAATGCTTCAGATGTTCTCCACGGGGAATCAAATGATTTCCTTAAAAGGGGTTCTGTACGGGATTGGCCTATCGTTTGTCGCTACATTTATATACTTTGCTCTCATCGTAATCTGGTTTATTCGGCTCTCACCTTCGGATAAGTCGCAGAGAGGAACGGCGGTTGGAATTGACGTAATCTCCATTGGGCGTTCAATGGTCCACAGCCCCGCATACTGGCTGTTCGTTTTGATATCGCTGGCCGCAGGGTGTGCAATCGTTTATGTTTGGCATGGTTCAGCAGGATGATCGTATCTACGTAGAACGAACTATCGAGCGGAAGTGTCATTACGTTCGCCAAGAAGCCAGCGTCTCCAGCTTTTAGGCAATGGTAATCGACCGAGTGCAGCCGAGCTAGCCGTTCCCGATGCAGCCCAGGATAGTCCAAAGGCTACTAGCCCAACAACAAGAAGAACCAATAGGACTACGTGTTTCACGGTACACCAGCAATCAGCCCATCATGATTCGCATAGCTGCTCTCCGCAATCCGATAATTAACCCTCCCCGGGCCGTTCAGCGAACCGAAGTGATCTCCAAGGCGCGTAAACTAGCCAGAGCATCTTCAATAAGTTGTTGGTCGTAAATCAAATCTGACGTCTCAGCTAAGTTCGGAAAAAGGGAATAGATTGCGTTTTCTGCTTCGCGAATTCGCCGCCAGATTTTTGACGGGTCCTGTTCAGCGACGGCAGTCATGTAAAGTTTGTACCATTCGGCTTGAGGCGATGGCCGTCCAGAGTTTTTGAGCATAAAGGATTCAGCAATATGTAGAAAAGTTGATCGGTACTGTTGAAGGCCAGCCGAGTACGCGAGAGCCAAATCTCACCAGCGAGTAGAATCTCGTTCCGTTCTCCCCTGACCTTCCGAAGAACCTGCTAGTTCCTGCAAGCGAAGAAGCATTGCCCATTCTGCCGCGTAAACCAACTTGGTCAGGTTTCTCCTTATCGGATTCTTTCAGTGTCTCGAGATAGGGTTCTTTCCATGATAAGGAATGGAAGTTTGCCACCGTGTTCTGCTCAAACCGTTACATTAACTGCGCCCCGAAATCAAATAGGAGGGGCGCTGTTGGTTTGAGCTTTTTGAAGATCCTTGTCAACGTCCCATCGTACCGAGCGAATCTGCGGCTTTAGGTTTCGAAATCGAGCCTTCGCAATGTCTAACTTTGAACAGTGAAACAAAATCCAGCGTGGTATACGAATTATCGTGCATCACCCTTGTAGTTATTCCAATTGCGTCGAATCTGCCACCGTTGCCATAGAGGGTTGTGAATACTGTGTCGCACACTTTATCTCGACTTGCTATAAGCGTCTTGAAAAATCCGCAGAGTCACGCGCAGACGAAGGCAGCGAGCCTAACGCGAAAGGACAAACAGACTCGCTGATTGAGATTGTGGATAAAGTCACATCGCTCAGCCTGAATAGCATCGCCTTTACGAACCAAGAACGTGGTCAGTTGATGGACATACTTCTCTGGACTTGCGATTTACTGGTAAAGCGGACTCACGGAGGGAGCGGTTCTAAGAGATAGGTCGGATGGAATAGGGACGGCACAGTCATGAGCATACGCGATATTCCGGGTGTCACTGCCACTCTTACGGTCAATAATAAAGGCGGGCTTTTCTTATCGAGAAGTTTGTCTAATCGTTGTCTCGCTGTAAAACCGAACATCGGCGACAAAATTCTTGTTTGCCGAAGTTAGCTGCTTGAGGTTTTTCAATAACTTACGTATCCTTGCTGCGGGTGAACGAAATCTGGCTTACAGGCTCACTCGCTAAGTTTTTCGTCTAGTTACAGACAATTTCGAGTAACCCACAGCAGCGCCCCCTCACGCTCTGTAAAACCGCGATTTATGGTCGGAAATTGATGGCGTAAAGCAGTCTAAGAACGCACTCGATATTGCGTTTCGGGATAGCTAGGTGGAAGAAATCAAGATGACTGGCGGCTAGCGGTTTATCTCAAATACTAATTCAATTTTAATCCTGACTTAATGGATCAGATGATTTGACTCTATAGGCTCTGTGGTTCAACTACTCGCGAGGACTTGCTCTGATGTCAAAAGAAGAAAATAAAAAAGCAACGCAGGTCTGTCCTAACTGTGGCAGTGAGACGGTTTACCGCTCGCGTCGGCGCGGAAGGATTGAGCGGTTGTTACGCATTCTAACGATCGCTCCGTTTCGATGCGAGAGTTGCTGGAATCGTTTTTTTCGACGGGCGGCATAGGGCGGAGCCACTGTCCGATAACAATCGAACGTGGCGGAACGTCTTGGCGCAAGCGAAATCAGGTACCCAAAAGATTGATCTGTAATTTGTGATAGCCGTGCTCGCCAGCCCATAGGTCGAGAGGTATTGTGGCAAGCTCGTCCACGACGGGAATGGCGAGACCTGTTTTGGTCAAATCGATGGTTTTTAGATACGAGTGACACGTGTCGCAGACGTCCACGCGAACGTGCGCGATTTCAGGCGCAGAATAGAACGCCATCTGCGGCTCTCTTTCCTCTCCACATGCGGGGCAATAAATTCTTCGAAAATTCCATTCGTGCGCACAGAGCATACAAATCAGCGACTTCTTCGCTCCGTCGCCCTCACTGCGCAAGACGCCCACGACGGGCTTGCCGCCACACAGAGGGCAAACAGACGGAGTTCCGTCCAGATGCATGGGAGCGCGCCGGTTGGCAAGATACTCGGCGTAGGGCTGAAGGAAAATCCAGGCCAGCAATCGTTGTGATGAAGCTGCCTCATGGGCGTAGTTTGTTGCGTCTTCTTCTGCACTGACGTCTGCCGGTGATTCCGCTTCCGCTTGCCAAAAATCTTGTATCGCCCGCTGCCAGGCTGCTGAACCCTTTTGTGACAAATCGACAGCGGCCTGCGCGAGAGGCACCGGAGCAACCCGCTCGATCGCCGATAGAAAACCAGGAAATTTCGGGAGCAGAGCGAAGAGGTCCAGTTCGTCACGCAACGGTGCCTCGCTCGATATTTTCGGCGAAACGGCCGACGTCTTCTGGATCTCTTCATAAAGACTTTTCTGAAAGGTGGCCACGCACGAGTAGAAACGCAATCCTTCGGCAGCGAATGGATAGGTGGAAGTTAATTCGTTGGCACGCCGGATTCGGCGGTCCCACTGCGGCAGGGTCATTCGGCGGGTCGAGCTCGACCGGTAACCTTGTAATACCATTTTCGATGAAACGTCCAGGCCCAGGCGCGCGTAACCGTTCCATGAATCATGGAACCGAAACTTCCTTCTTCCAAGACCGTGCTCATGTACACGTGAATCAAGAACAGGCCAATCGTGATCAGCGCCACACTGGCGTGAACGAGAATAGCCACGTAACGCAGGATGTGGATATTCCACGCAACGGCTTCGACGTACCACAGCACAAAGCCGGAAAGCAGAAGAAGAATCGTGCTTCCAACCATTCCCCAGAAGTAAAGTTTCTGGCCCCAGTTGAAGCGGCCGACGGGAGGAAGCTTGTCGTCTTCATTTTCTATATAGGCTTGGATGTTATCGGCCCAGACGCGGTCGTCGTTATCTACTTCCATATCCCCGCTCCAGTGCAGGAACATCAGGAACTGGGACACGGTGAAAAAAATGCCGAACCATGGGTGCCAGAATCTTGCCGTTGCTCCGCCGCCGACAATCGCAGCCATCCAGTACAGGTAGGGCGTCCAGAAAGCGAGTCCGGTCATCAAACAATAGGTATATGTTATTGCGCCAAACCAATGGTTTATGCGTTCGACCATGGTGTAACGTGGGATGGGTTCTTGGTCAAAGGCCGTGGTTGTCCGCACGCGCGGCGTTGTATCGGTGGTGCTCACGACGGCCTCCGATCTTCGGGCGGGATCGGTTCTTCCTTTTTCGGCCCGACTCGCATGTAATGCAGCGCCAAACCGACCAACCCTCCTAACATCGCCAAATTGCCGATCCACTTCAACGGGCCTTTCCACAGACGGACTGACAACGGAATGCGCGGATCTCGCGGCAATCCGCCGTACAACTCCGGATTCTTGGCATCGTGAAGAACGTAAATCACATGAGTGCCGCTTACGCCGGCCGGATCGTACACTCCAGCATCGGGGAATCCGGACTGCTGGCGAAGCTGATCCGCACGCGTTTCGGCCAATTCCTTCATCTCCGATTTTGTGCCGAAATGCAGACAGCCCGTAGGACAGGCCTTGATGCAAGCGGGTTCGAGCCCGACGGATACGCGATCATTGCACAGCGTGCATTTGAAAACTTTGCGCGCGGTGGGACTAAACTTTGGAATATTGAATGGGCACCCCGTGATGCAGTACCCGCAGCCGATGCAGTGCGCTTCCTGGAAATCCACAATGCCGTTGGCATACTGCACGATAGCCGCGTCCGCAGGACAGGCTGCAAGGCAGCCGGGATCTTCGCAATGCATGCACTGGTCTTTGCGCATCAGCAGCATCATGGTGCCGTCGTCGCGCTCGTGTTCGTTGAACTTGATCAGGTTCCAGTAATTCCACGCTGTTTCCGGCATGGTTTGATAGCTGTTGTCGAACTTGGTTTCGCTGAAGGTGTAGCCGTTCCATTCCAGGCAGGCTACTTCGCAGGCTTTGCAGCCGATGCAGGTGGTGGTGTCCACCAGTTTGCAGACTTGATATTCGCGGTTGAACCCAGCGCCGGGAACGGTGCCGGCATGCCCTGAAATCCGGACTATTTCGCTTGACGCCTGGCTCATGGTCCGCTCCTAGGCCTTTTCAATCTTTACCAGAAAGCCCTTGGATTCAGGGGTGTGAGCATTTGGATCCGTCACTGACGGAGTTAGCAGATTCGCCGGCGTGCGCGCATCTCTTCCTTCGTCTTCGGGGATTCCGCGGAAGCCTTGATGAATCGGCAGGCCGATCTGGTAGACCTTTTTTCCGTCAATCATCATGGGCTTCAGCCGGCGCGTGACAAACGCTTTCGCGGTGTAAGTTCCGCGCGCGCTAATCACGTGGATCATGTCCGTCCCGCGAATTCCTTTTTCGTTTGCGAGTTCGACGGGAATTTCCACGAACGGCTCGGGAATCAACTGAACATTCATGGGATTGTTCTTCGTCCAGTAGTGATATTGCTCCGTCAGCCGGTAGGTTGTGCATACGATGCTGTATTCTTCCGGGTCGCCGAACTTGTCGTACGGAGTCTTGAATTTCTTCACTAGCGGATTGTTCGATTGTTGCGGGTGAAACAGATTCTTGGTCGGGCTTTCTATCGGTTCGTAGTGTTCGGGGAAGGGCCCGTCTGCTAACACGCCGATTGGAGCAAACAATCGACCAACACCCTCTGGATTCATGATGAAAGGCCCCAGGTGATCCTGGGGATGAGAATCAGCCTTGAAATCTGGTACGTCATTGCCGACCCATTTTCCGGCCGCTTCGTTCCACCAGACCTGCTTCCGGGTTGGATCCCACGGCTTGCCGTCCAGGTTACACGACGCGCGGTTATAGAGCACGCGCCGGTTGGCCGGCCAGGACCACGACCAGTTGGGGAAAACGCCCATTCCGGATGGATCTTCAGTGCCGCGGCGCTGGATTTGGGATCCAGCTTCGGTCCAACACCCGGAGTAAATCCAGTTGCCGCACATTGTGGTGCCGTCATCTTTCAACCATGCAAAACCGGGGAGCTGCTGTCCCGCCTTGATCACTTGTTTTGTGACAGGATCTGTAAGGTCTGCCAGGGCCTTGCCGTTGAGTTCCATAGCCACTTGAGAAAGCGGCGGGTGAGCCGCGTCGGCGTATGCCCAACTCAAATTCAGGATGGGGTCGGGGAATTTTCCGCCCTCTTTCTTGTACAAATCGCGGACACGCAGGAAAATCTGCGCGATGATGTCCTGATCGAGCCGCGCATCTCCCGGGGGCGGAACGGCAGCATATTTCCAGGTGACCCAGCGCGCCGAATTCGTCATGCTTCCGTCTTTTTCCGCAAAGCCTGCGCAGGGCAGCCGGTACACGGTCGTATTGATGGTTTTTTGCTCGGCGGCGGTTATTCCCGGAGCTCGCCAGAACTCGCTGGTCTCATCCTGATAAATCTCGCCCACCACTAACCAGTCGGCCTTCTTCAGCGCATTGATGTTCTTGTTTGTGTCCGGTCCAATCATTACGCCGTTCATGCCAAAGGCCATCATGCCTTTGACCTTGCCGTTGTACATGTCGTTCCAGATGTGGGTCCACGAATAATCCCGGTCAACCTTGGGCAGATAGTCAAAAGCGAATCCATTTTCTTTCGTCGCCGCGTCGCCATACATCGCTTTTAGCAGCGATACGAAAAATGCTGGGGTATTTGAATAGTAGTTCCAGGAACCCCACGGCGACGGTTTAGACGAGGTCGGCGTGGTGCGCTTCAGAAAGGTCGCCAAATCCGTGTCTGTGGGAGTTGGGGCCTTCAAATATCCGGGCATGGAATCAAAAAGCCCGGCCATATCCGTCGCGCCCTGAATGTTCGAATGCCCGCGCAGCGCGTTCACTCCGCCGCCCGCTCTTCCGACGTTGCCCAGAAGAAGTTGGATCATGGCGGCGGTGCGAATAATTTGCGTCCCGAAGGTGTGCTGGGTCCAGCCCACCGCATAAATGATGGTCGCAACTTTCTTCATGTCGCCGTCTTTGCGAACCGATGTGAACAGGTCGACGGCCTTCAGATACTGGTCCTTCGGTATGCCGGTGATTCGCTCAACGGCTTCGGGCGTGTAGCGAGAATACTGCTGCTTCATCAATTGGAAGACGCAGCGCGGATGCTCAAGCGTTGGGTCGAACGAGACGTTTGGCGGCAGCCCGGGCGGCGGCGCTGCTCCTCCAACCTTGCCTGGCACGGGTTCGGGCGCGTGGCCAGTCGCCCCCGCCTGGCCGCCAGAGGCTCCTACTCCTTCATAGTTCCATGTGGACTTATCGTAGGTACCGCCAGCGGAATCAAACCCGGAGAACAGCCCGTCTTCAGGCAGCTTGAACCCTTCTTTGACGATGAACGACGCGTTTGTGTAGTTGACCAGATATTCCTTCGCAATGCGGTTATTCTCGATTGCGTAGCGGATCAGGCCGCCCAGGAATGCGATGTCCGTGCCGGCGCGAATTTGCAGGAAGAGGTCAGCGGTGGAAGACGTGCGGGTAAACCGCGGATCTACGGAAATCAGCTTGGCGTTGCGATTTCGCTTGGCCTCCATCGCCCACTTGAATCCGCAGGGATGGTTTTCGGCGGGATTCCCGCCCATGATCAACATCATGTCAGTGTTTTTGATGTCGATCCAGCCATTGGTCATCGCCCCGCGTCCGAAGGTTGGTCCCAAACTTGAGACCGTGGGGCCGTGTCAAACACGGGCTTGGTTTTCTAAATACACCAAGCCCAAACTCCTCATGGTCTTTACGACCAGGTAATTGAATTCATTTGTGTCGGTGCAGCCGCCGATGAACGAGATGCCCTCGCAACGATTCGCGAGGTTCCCGTTGGCGTCCTTCTCGATGAAGGTTTGGTCCCGGGTTTTCTTGGTCCAGTGGGCGATTTCATCGAGCGCGTCGTCCCAGGAAATATCCTGCCAGTCGGTAGCCCCGGGACGCCGAACTTGCGGCTTGGTCAAGCGCCGCGGGTTCAGCATATCCTGCTCGAGTGAAGAGCCTTTGGGGCACAGCGTTCCACGATTGGTAGGATGGTCGGGATCGCCTTCCACGTGAATTACTTGTGGCGTGACGTTTTTAGCTTTGTCGCCGATGGTGTAAATGAGAACCCCGCAGCCAACCGCGCAGTAAGGACAGGTTGACCGCGTCTCACCGGCGCGCGCAATCTTTAGCTCTTTCAGCTGGGCGTAGGCAGGCTTGAGGTCAAATCCGAAGATGGAGGCGGCAACACCGCCGACCGCGGCTACCTTGAAGAACTCTCTGCGCGATGCCTGCATTGAGGACCTCCGGATCGGTTCAATAGCCGACCCTTCTTTATTAGACTTAGACCTGGCGCTTGTCAAGTCTTCTGAAGTACAAAATAACGCTCGTTCCGTGTCAGGCTAAGAGATGTGCAAGCACCCAGAATGGACCCACAAATTTGAAATTTATAACGAAGCGGAAAAGGAATATTCCGTGAACAGATTATTGTGTCGCCGATCCATTATCACCTGGCTGGCCGTAGCGCTGATGGCGGCGTCTGCTTGCCCACAGAAATGCTACGACCCCGGAGCGTCCGCCGGCGAAGTGAAAGTTGGTAACATCGCCCCCTATACAGGCTGGGCCAAGGAATACGCGACTATCGCGCGCGCGGAAGCCGCTTATTTCCAGATGGTCAATGACCGCGGCGGAATCAACGGACGGAAGATAAATTTCATCAGCCTGGATAATGGGTCGGAGGTCGCCAAGTCAGTCGATCTCGCGCGGAAGCTGGTGGAAGATGAAAAAGTCTTGCTGATTTTCAGCCCTATCGGAACAGAAGGCAATCTCGCCATCCGCGATTATTTGAACGAAAAGAAAATTCCTCAATTATTCGTACAGTCTAGTTCCGCGGTTTTCAACGACCCCGCGCACTTTCCGTGGACCATGGGATTTTTTGCCAGCTACCGAAGCGAAGGGTTCGCCTATGCCAAATATATTTTACAGAACAAGCCTGCCGCAAAAATCGCAATGCTCTACGCAAATGACGACAGCGGCAAAGACTATGTTGCGGGAGTGCGCGACGGGCTGGGTGCCAGAGCGTCGACGGCGATAGTCCAGGAAGTTTCTTACCAGGTATCCGACGCAACGCTCGATCCACAAATCGTCGCGCTCAAAGATTCCGGAGCCGATGTTTTCTTCAATTTCTCCATGGGGCCGTTTGCTACGCGAGCGATTAGGGCCGCGTACGATCACGACTGGCATCCCTTGCAGTTCATTCCGAACGCGTCTCTCTCTGTGGCAGCGTTTCTGGATCCGGCTGGTCTTGAGAAATCTACGGGGATCATCACCAACGCGCGGTCCAAAGGCTGGTTGTTTCCTCGGGCCCAAAATGATCCGGCCGTGCGCGATTTCCTGGATTGGATGAAAGAGTACAATTCGCAGGCAAGTCTGCGCGACCAAGACAATGTCGCCGGCTACGAACGCGCGCAAGTATTGGTGGAAGTATTGAAGAAGTGCGGAGACAATCTCACGCGCGCGAATGTAATGAGACAAGCGGCTAGTTTAGATCTGGCACTGGGAATGCTTCGCCCCGGAATCAAAATCACCACAAGTCCCACCGATTATCAACCCATCAAGCAGTTGTTCTTGATGCGTTTCGATGGCCGGGAGTGGGTTCCGTTTGGAAGTACGATCGATGCAAACTGAGAGGATCCGAGTTATTCGGGGGCGAATTCGACGCGGTTACGCCCGCGATGCTTGGCGGTATATAGAGCCAGGTCGGCCTGGCTTAGAAGAGAACTGAAATCTGGAGGAAGCACGCCCTGTTCACCTTGAAAACCGGAAATACCAAAGCTCGCGGTGACCTTTACTACGCGGTTCCCAAAGAAAAAATCCTGCTCTTCAAACTGTTTTCGAACACGCTCTACTACAGACACGACATTTTCCTTGTCCGCGTGAGTCAAGATGAAAAGAAATTCTTCGCCGCCGATGCGTCCGCAAATATTCGAGCGTCGCGAATTTGTTTTTAATATATCCGCAAATCTCTTCAAAACTTTATCGCCGGCGTCATGACCGCTGGAATCGTTCACACTCTTAAAATTATCCAGATCTGCCATTACGACCCAGAAAGGAAAACCGTGGCGAGACGCTCCACTGAGCTGGCGAGGCGCCCATTCATCGATTGCACGCCGGTTGGGAAGCCCGGTCAAGGAATCGGTGAGCGCCAATTCTTCCAGTAAGCGATTCTTGGCTTCCACTTGGCGGTGCAATTCCACCAGCCTGCGTCCCACTTCAACGCGCGCCAGCAATTCCTCGGGGTGAAATGGTTTGGTTAGATAGTCATCAGCGCCCGCAGCTAAGCCTTTTACGACATTTTCTTTCTCGGATACGCTGGTCAAGATGATTACGTAGGTGTAGGGAGTTTGGGAGCGTGCGCGTATGTGTTGGCACAACTCGATCCCGGTGAGATCGGGCATCATCCAATCCGTAATTACGATGGCAGGAATGTGCAGGCCTAACAAATCGATCGCTTCCTGGCCACTTCGAGCCACCAGGAGCGAGTAATTGGCGTCGGTGAAAGCCTGTTCCACCAGCTTGCGGTAAACGACTGAATCGTCGGCGACCAGTACTTTCAGGCGGTCTTGCGCGGCCATCTCACCTCGAGCTGTCGTCAGTTTCAGTTGGTGGTTGCGGCTGATGCAATGCGATTGACAGATTGACTGATGCTAGCACAAGGTGGCCGCGGAACAAGTTTTAGTCGAGTTCGCGATGGCCCCCGCATACGAGCAGATACGTGCACAAATCGGCAATAAAACTGTCGATTTCGACCGGATTTTTTTATTCACGCAGGCGGGTACGATGGTCGATCTTACCAAGATGGAGCAGAAGGTAAGTTGTGGTGAGGTTCCACGCTAAAGTTGCCGCTGCTGCATTGTAAGAGGGCCGAACATCACAGAAAAAGCCATGATCCGCATTGGAAAACTCGACATTCACGTAGGTTTTCCCCAGCCGTTTGCATTCGTCTATGATCGCGCGAATCTGTTCGACGCCGATATGTTTATCGAGGCCACCCCAGAAAAACATAATGGGTGCATGCAGATCGGCGATTTTAGGCAGTAACGCGGGCGCGATATTCCCGCCGTAAAATGAGATGGATGCTTGCAGCGGGAGCGTGGCGCAAGCCAGGTAAGAAACACGTCCACCAAGGCAGAATCCGACGCTCGCGATTTTATCAGGCGTGACCTGGGAATTATTTTTCAGCCAATCGTAAGCGGCGCGTATGTCTTCGAGAATGCCTTTCTCTGTCATGGCCTTCATAGGCGGTATTACGGACTGGAAATCGTCGTATTTCCCCTCGAAGCCGGGAGCTGTGCGATGGTAGAGTTCCGGAGCGATGGAGACGTAGCCTTCGCGACTGAATCGTTCGGTGAGGTCGCGGATATGCGCGTTCACACCGAAAGCTTCCTGGAACACAAGCACACCGGGATGCTTGGCTTGGTCTGAAGGACGGGCTACGTAAGCATTCATCTCGGTTCCATCGGCAACTTTTAGCGAGACTTTCTCGGTCATGATATTTTCCATAAACGGCCCTCCTATAAAGAAGTACTGCATATACTTTCGAATGCATTCTATAGAGTTTTTCAGGCATAGGAAAAGCGAATCAATCGATTGGTCGGTGGCATCCAACTTCGACAGGGAGGCTCTTGTATGAGTTTGAAACAGTATGTGACGCTCGGACGTTCTGGACTGCGGGTGAGTCCGCTGGCGCTCGGCACCATGACATTTGGCACGGAATGGGGATGGGGAAGTGAACCGGCAGTCGCGCGACAGGTATTCGACGGATATATCGAAGAGGGCGGAAATTTCATCGACACTGCGGATGGATATACGAACGGAAAGAGCGAAGAGCTACTTGGCCATTTTATCGCCGAGCGGGGTCTGCGTGAACGCTTGGTGCTCGCGACAAAATTTACTTTTAATGCCGACCCGGCAAACCCGAATGCGGGCGGCAACGGCCGCAAGAATATTTACCGTGCCCTGGAAGGTTCGCTGCGTCGCCTGAAGACCGATTACATGGATTTGTATTGGATGCATGTGTGGGACATGGTTACTCCGGTCGAAGAAGTTCTCTCAACCATGAACGATCTGGTTCGCGCTGGCAAGATTCGTCATTTTGGTTTTTCGGACGTTCCGGCGTGGTACGTGGCGCGCGCGCAAACGCTGGCAGAAAAAGAAGGCAAGGAACGGCTCATCGCCCTGCAATTGGAGTATTCGCTTATCGAGCGCAATATCGAACGCGAGCATATTCCAGTCGCGCAGGAACTCGGCATCGGAATCTGCCCATGGAGCCCGCTTGCAGGCGGTTTTCTCAGCGGGAAATATCGGCGCGAGGGGAATACGGGACGAGGCCAAGGCCGGCTTGACGCGGCGAAGTTCTCTCAACTCACGGACCGCTTTACCGAGCGCAATTGGCGAGTGTTGGATGCGCTTCTCGATGTGGCCAAACAACTCAATAAGAAGCCTGCGCAGGTGGCCCTGAACTGGGTGGCGACGCAACCGGGAATTACCTCAACCATCATCGGAGCTTCGAACACTGCGCAACTGCAGGATAATCTCAGCGCGCTTGCATTCACCGTTCCCGCGGAACTTAGAAAGCGTTTGGATGACGCCAGCGCGATAGAACTGTTCCACCCTTACACATTCTTCGAACCGTTCATCCAAAACAGGGTCAAGGGAGAAAATGCACTGCGTGCCTGGACTCCCGCTTCTGGCCAACAAGTGGTGTCGCCGGAAAAATCCGATAACAAGCCGAAGGCAAATGCAGCGGAAAAATAAGCCGGTCAGCCTTCGATGAAATTTTATCGAGGACCCGCTACCGACCATTTTGACGGCCAACATTTTTTCAATCCAGGGGATGGTCCGCATGGCACGGGCCGCGTGCTGAAGTGGATGATGAATCGCAAGCCCGGACCTTGGCCCAAATGGATCGACGAACCGCTCGGAGCACGACCCCCTGAGCGCGTCACTGGCGAACGCATCCGAGCCACTTTCGTAGGCCACTCCAGCGTCCTGGTTCAAACGAGTGCCGTGAATATTCTGTGCGACCCGATATGGTCCATGCGCGCCAGTCCTTTTTCGTGGATCGGACCGAGGAGACATCGCGCACCTGGGATTCGATTCGAAGATTTGTGTCCCATCGATATTGTTTTGCAAAGCCACGATCACTACGACCATCTCGATATTCCTACTCAGCGGCGAATCGCTTCGCGATGGCAAACGAAGTTCGTTGTACCGCTTGGGCTGCGTTCTCGATTCGAAAAACATAAGATTGCTTCCGTCGAACGCATAGGCGAGCTGGATTGGTGGCAATCGCTTGTGATTTCAGAAAAACTTAAAATCACTTGCGTACCAGCCAGACACTTTTCGGGCCGGGGACTTCGAGATCGCAATAAAACTCTTTGGTGCGGATACGTGCTCGAAGGTCCAGCCGGCGTAATTTATTTTGCAGGAGACACCGGATACGGATCGCATTTCGGCGAAATCAGGCGGCGGTTTCCGGAAATTCGTCTCGCCTTTCTTCCCATCGGAGCTTATCTGCCCCAATGGTTCATGGGGCCAGTTCATGTGTCTCCGGCTGACGCGGTCCGCGCGCACGAAGAGCTCGGCGCCGCTACGAGCATCGCAATTCACTTTGGCACTTTCCATTTGGCGGACGACGCAGAAGATCTGCCTGCCAGAGAATTGCGAGCAGCGCTTGCATTACGTAGGCAGGCGAACCCTTTCTTGATTTTAGGTATCGGAGAAGGACGCGACATTGGGTAAGTTCGCGGCGTTCAGAAACTCAGCTGCAGCTTTGACTGCTGCCTAGAGACACCGGTCGCAGACTTTCGCAGCACGGGTTTCTCCGAGTGGTAGGTAACTTTCCCGCGGCGCACTTGCGCAAAAGGGGTCTGCTCATGCTGATTTGCGAGGATCTCGCTCATGATGTGCTTAACCGGGATATCGCGCGCCGTAAGTGCGTCCGCTACCAGCGACCGATGGCAGCGCCAGGGCACTGCCTCAGCGCACATCAACACGGTCGGCTTGTTTTGGCTAAGTTCGATCGCGCGTGATAGAGCAGCCTCGAATTCAGGTGTGCCCATATGGTCTGCATAGCCACGAAAGCTTGCATTGCGCCAGCCGATGTTCTTCGAGTCAGGTTTTGGGCGGCGTAATCCGCCTAAATCCTTCAAATGAAGGTAGTCGATTCCGGCAGCCTTCAGCGATGGTCCCAGCGTAGCGATGCTATATTGTGGGTTGTGCCGTGAGCCAGGGATCGTGCGGATGTCAATTACACCTTGTATTCCATGTGCTCGCAGCAATTTCAGGAATTCCTCGAAAGCTCGGGTCGAATGCCCAATAGTAAAGATCGTTTGTTTTTCTTCCTTAGCCGTTTTTTGAACCCTCGAACCCATGGATCGATCATACGACAGGGGCCCGTGGCAGTCGAATTCCGGGTCAACAATTTTCCTTCGGCGAGCAAGCCTGAACGGCGATAATAGAAACTCTCGCCGCTAGTCCTGCAAATGGGCTGCGGATTTGAACTGAGGGCCTATGGTGGAAATCAAAGCATTATTCTGGGACAACGGCGGCGTGTTCCTAACCAACGGATGGGATCGCCATTCGCGCCGTGCGGCTGTAGAGAAATTTCACCTCGATTGGAATGACTTCGAGGACCGTCACGAGCTGATGCTGGATGCCTTTGAAACTGGCCGCGCTTCGATTGACGACTATCTTCATCGCACGATTTTTTACCGCGAGCGTCCTTTCTCCTCTGACGATTTCAAGGCTTTTATGTTTGCCCAATCGCAACCGTATCCCGAACCACTCGCGTTCCTGGGGCAAATTGCGCGGAGCCGGCGATTTCTAATGGCCTCACTCAATAACGAATCGCGCGAAATCAACGAATACCGCATTGATAAATTTGCGCTACGAGATTACTTCGAAGCCTTTTTCAGTTCTTGCTATTTGGGAGTACGCAAGCCGGATCCTGGAATTTACAAACTGGCGCTGAAAATCACTCAGCGAAAGGCCGCGGAGTGTATTCTGATCGATGACCGCGGATTGAATCTGGAAGTCGCACGCGAAGGAGGCATGCAAACCATATTATTTAAAGACCTCGCACAATTGCGAAACGAATTGGCAGGCTTTAACATTTCATTTAGCGAAAAATAATCAGGAGGAGAATTTATGGATTTAGGAATGGTTGGTCTCGGCAAAATGGGCGGGTTTATGACCGAACGCCTCTTGCGGGGTGGTCATCGCGTGGTCGGCTATGACCGCACTCCATCGGTCGTGCAAGGCATGGTTGGCAAGGGCGCTACCGGCGCAGATTCACTTGATAAAATGGTCGCGCAGTTGAAGGCACCGCGCGTTGTTTGGCTTATGGTTCCTTCCGGCGCGCCAGTGGATCAAACGATTGAACAGCTTCTTCCGCACTTGGCGGAGGGTGACACGATCATCGACGGAGGCAATTCGTATTACAAGGATACCATTCGTCGCGGCGAGGCGCTGGCACAGAAGAAAATCAATTTTGTGGACTCTGGCACGAGCGGTGGAGTTTGGGGTCTGAAAGAAGGTTACAGCATGATGGTCGGCGGCGATGCGGAGCTCATCAAGCGCATTTCGCCGATTTTTCAAACGCTCGCGCCTGGTCCGGATAAAGGTTGGGGCCGCGTGGGGCCAACCGGTTCTGGCCATTTCGTGAAAATGGTCCACAATGGAATCGAATACGCCATTATGCAAGCTTACGCGGAAGGACTGGATCTGCTTCGCCACAAAAAGGAATTCAACCTCGACCTGCTGCAAATTGGAAAAATCTGGCAGTACGGAAGTGTAATCCGCTCCTGGCTGCTTGATTTGACCGTGGATGCCTTGAGCAAGAATCCAACGCTGGAAGGCATCGCGGCTTATGTCACCGATTCCGGGGAAGGGCGCTGGACGGTGATCGAAGGTGTGCAGCTCGGCGTGGCTTTGCCGGCCATTTCATCGGCGCTCGACAATCGTTTCCGCTCGCAAGACCCCGAGCCGTTTGCCAACAAGCTATTGGCCATGATGCGCAACGAATTCGGCGGTCACGCGGTAAAGAAAACGGCAAGCTAGTCAGCGTTATTTATGCGGGGCCGAAAAACATGAAGCTCGACGTACGCGTACTTCCGGACCTCCTTTCGCTCAGCCGCGCGGTGCTGCAAGAAACATTTCTCATCATCAAGGAAGCGGTCGCCAAACGCGGCAAGTTCTCCATAGCTTTGTCCGGCGGTCACACGCCCGAAAAGATGTACTCGCTGTGGGCCCAGACGGAACAATATCGCGACAAGACTCCCTGGGATCGCGTGCATTTATTTTGGAGTGACGAGCGGTACGTGCCGTCAGATAGCGGTCTGAGCAATTATCATATGGCCCGCCAAACGTTGATCTCTCACATTCCCATCCCGGCGGAGAACGTGCATGCGATGCCGACGAATCTGTCTCCTGCGCAGGAGTGCGCGCGTGCATACCAGACCGAGCTACTGAAATTCTTTGGCGCCGAACCGCCGGCATTCGACGTTCAGCTTCTGGGAATTGGGCCGGAAGGCCATACTGCATCTTTGTTTCCGGATTCGCCCGCTTTGGATGAGAAGTCGCGCTGGGTTGCCGCGGTTCGCGTGCCGGCAGAGCCAGCGGAACGAATCACTCTAACGCCCGTGGTCCTCAATCATGGGCGTAACACATTTTTCCTTGCGGCCGGCGAAAACAAACGCACAATACTTTCCGCCATCCGCGCAGAATCCAACGCTCAAACCAGCCGTTATCCTGCTGCGAGGATTCACCCGCCGAAAGAGCCTGTTTGGTTCCTGGACCAAGCGGCAGCGGGGTAAGATTTCATCTGCTCCGGCGTTTTGTTGAAGCGTTTCCCATGCCCTAACGTCTAACCTTAAAGGTAGGACTGTCCCAAAAATAGAACTCGAAATCACATGCAGAATATGGAATTGTCGATAAAGCGGTAGTGAACCTGTGAGCAAAAGGGCCATGAAGAAATCGTCGGCGACAAATACCAGGAGCTTGGCATCGCTGGTTCTAATTCTCGCGACGTCGCTCTCGAGCGTCTCATGCAGTTCGAAGACTTCCGCTGTCGGGCCGGACTTGGCTGTGCCGGTGACCGTCGCTAAGGCCGTGAAGAAAACCGTTCCGATCGAGTTGAGCGCTATCGGTACTGCCGAGGCCTATTCCACGGTCTCCATCAAGGGACAAGTTAACGCGGTACTGCAAGAAGTGCACTTCAAGCAGGGGGATTTTGTTAAGAAAGGCGATTTGCTGTTTACGCTGGATGCGCGCCCCTTCCAGGCGTCACTCGCGCAAGCCCAAGCGAATCTAGCTCGCGACAAAGCGCAAGCCGACCTCACCGTGGTCCAGGCAGAACGTTACAAGAAACTCTACGACGAAGGTATTTCGCCCAAAGAACAATACGATCAGATGCAGGCTAACGCTGCCGCGCAGCAAGGTTCGGTGCATGCGGATGAGGCCGCAGTTGAATCCGCCAAACTCGAACTTCAATATTGCGAAATTTATTCGCCGGTGGACGGGCGTACAGGGGCTTTGCAGGTCTATCCCGGAAATCTGGTGAAAGAAAACGATGTTCCAGTGCTCGTCGTAATCAACCAGGTTGCTCCGTTATACGAGGATTTTTCCGTGCCGGAACAATATCTTGGCCTGATCAAGAAATATATGGCCGGAGGTCGCCTTCAAATTGAAGCCACTCCCTACGGAGATACTGCGGCGGAAACCGGCTACCTGACGTTCGTCGATAACACGGTGGACAACACCACCGGAACGATCAAGCTGAAAGGGACGTTCGAAAACACAGACCATCGCCTGTGGCCAGGACAGTTCTCCACTGTCGCGCTTCGTTTGTCCGAGCAGGAAAACGCAACGGTGGTTCCAACCCAGGCGGTGCAGACCGGGCAAAGCGGCGATTTTGTGTTCGTGATCAAGCCCGACCAGACCGCGGAATCGCGTCCGGTTAAAGTGGCACGCACGCTGGGGACCGAAGCGGTGATTGCCAAGGGAATTGAGCCCGGCGAAACGGTCGTCACAGACGGACAGCTTCGCTTGATCCCCGGAATTAAAGTCCAAATCAAAACCGCGCCGCAGGGAAGTTAGAGAATCAGCAATGAATATTGCCGAGCCATTCATTCGCCGGCCAGTCATGACCACCTTGGTCATGGCGGCCATTCTTCTTTTCGGCATCCTGGGTTACCGCGCGCTCGCGGTCAGCGAACTTCCGAACGTGGATTACCCGACGATTCAGGTGGGCGCAAGTTTGCCTGGCGCGAGTCCGGATACCATGGCCTCTGCGGTCGCAACTCCTCTCGAAAAGCAATTTTCCACAATCGCAGGCATCGATTCGATGACCTCCACGAGCGCGCTGGGCAGTACGAGTATTACTTTGCAATTTGATTTGAGCCGCAATATCGATGGCGCCGCGCAAGACGTGCAAGCAGCCATCGCGCGCGCGTCTGCGCAGCTGCCTCCCAGCATGCCCACCCCGCCGACCTACAACAAAGTGAACCCTGCTGATCAACCCATTCTTTATGTCGCGATGGGCTCGAAGACTTTGCCGCTTTACACCGTGGACCAATACGCCGAAACCTTGATGGGCCAACGCATCTCGATGGTGAAAGGCGTGGCGCAAGTCCAAGTGTACGGTTCGCAGAAATACGCCGTGCGCATTCAACTCGACCCCCAAGCGCTGGCCACGCGGCAAATCGGCATCGACGACGTTCACACCGCGGTCCAGAACGCCAACGTAAACCTGCCTGTGGGCACGTTATACGGCGAACACCGCGCATTTACTTTGCAAGCGAACGGCCAGCTTACGCACGCCTCGCTCTATCGTCCGTTGATTGTTGCCTACCGCAATGGTTCGCCGGTGCGGCTCGAAGATCTGGGCAAGGTCTACGACAGCGTCCAAAACGATCGAGTGGCCAACTGGTGGAACGACACGGAATCGGTGGTTCTGGCCATCGAGCGGCAGCCCGGCACGAACACGGTGGAAGTTGTGGACGCCGTAAAACAGCTGCTACCACAATTTCGCGCGATTATTCCGCCTTCCGTGCAGATGCAGATTCTGTACGATGCATCCGATTCGATTCGCAACTCCGTCGCGGATGTGAAGTTCACGCTCTACCTCGCCGTCGCGCTTGTGATCCTGGTGATTTTTCTGTTTCTGCGAAATCTCTCGGCTACCGTCATCCCCAGCTTTGCGCTGCCCATGTCGATCATCGGCACTTTTGCCGTGATGTATCTGCTCGGGTACACCGTGGACAACTTGTCACTGATGGCTTTGACGCTTTCGGTGGGCTTCGTGGTGGATGACGCTATCGTGATGCTCGAAAACATCGTACGGCACATGGAGATGGGCGAAGGCGTAATGGAATCGGCGCTAAGCGGCTCGCGCGAAATCAGTTTCACGATCCTATCCATGACGATTTCGCTGGCCGCAGTATTTCTGCCTGTATTTTTCATGAGCGGCATCATGGGACGCCTACTGCATGAGTTTGCTGTTGTGATCATCACTTCAATTCTTGTTTCCGGAGTTGTTTCGCTGACGCTTACGCCCATGCTGTGCAGCCGGTTTCTCCGTCCAGCCGGAGAAATGAAACATGGGCGTGTGTACAGGGCGCTGGAAGGATTTCTGGATTGGATGCTGAGGGTTTACGACCTCTCGCTGCGGTGGTCGTTGCGTCATCGCCTATTCGTGATGGTTGTGTCCGGAATTATTTTGGTTGTTACAGTTTGGCAGTTCGCGGTGATCCCCAAAGGGTTTTTGCCTGCGGAGGACCGGTCGCAGATATTTGCGTTCACGGAAGCGTCCCAAGGCATTTCTTTCCAGTCCATGAAGCAGCATCAACTCGAACTGAACAAAATTGTTTTGAATGATCCCAATCGCAACGATTTCTTTTCAAGCATCGGCAGTTTTACCGCCAGCAATGGCGGAATCATCTTCATCCATCTAAAGGATCGTAAAGATCGCCCAGCGACGGAGCCGGCCGCGATATTGCATTGGGAGCAGAAGTATGGCGACGTCGCGCTCATGGGAAGGGCGATTCGTGCAGTGGCTCCGTTATTCGCGCACCATCCTTCGATCGATGAATTGATCGAGGAATTCCGCGAGAAGTTCGCAACGGTGACTGGAATCAACGCTTACATGCAAAATTTGCCCCCGATCCAGGTCGGCGGGCAGCTCACCAAAAGTCAATATCAGCTTGCTCTGCAGAGTCCCGATACCGCGGAGCTGTATCGCGATTCCATGACCTTCCTGAAGGAAATGGCAAAGCTTCCAGGCCTTCAGGACGTGACCACGGATTTGCTGATCGCCAACCCGCAAGTGAACGTGAATATCGATCGCGATAAAGCTTCCGCCCTGGGAGTATCGGCGCAACAAGTGGAAGACGCCCTCTATACCGCCTACGGCCAGCGTCAAATCTCCACCATCTATGCGCCCAACGATGAATATTGGGTGGTCATGGAGCTCGAAGACAAATATCAGGCGGACCCCGCGGCACTATCCATGCTGTACGTGCATTCGAGCAGCGGAAACTTGGTGCCATTGAACGCGGTGGCCACACTATCTACGAATCTTGGGCCCCTTTCGGTGAATCATCTTGGCCAGCTTCCCGCCGTCACGCTTTCTTTCAACCTGAAAAATGGAGTCGCGATTGGCGACGCGGTAAACAGCGTGAATAAACTCGCTCGCGAAATTCTTCCCCCCACGGTGACCACCGAATTTCAAGGAACGGCGCAAGCGTTTCAATCATCCTTGTCGGGCTTGGGCCTACTGCTGTTCATGGCCATCCTAGTGATTTACATTGTTTTGGGAATTTTGTACGAGAGTTTCATACACCCGATCACGATTCTTTCCGGCCTGCCGTCGGCCGCTTCTGGCGCACTTCTAACCTTACAGATATTTCATCTCAGTCTCGATCTTTACGGATTCGTGGGCGTCATCATGTTGATCGGCATCGTAAAAAAGAACGCGATCATGATGGTTGATTTTGCAATAGAGCGAGAACGCCATGGGAATAAGACCGCGGAAGAGGCCATCTATGAAGGATGCCTGATTCGCTTCCGTCCCATCATGATGACCACCATGGCGGCGTTGATGGGCACACTGCCCATCGCTTTGGGTTCAGGCGCTGGCGCAGATTCCAGGCGTCCACTGGGACTGGCAGTAGTAGGCGGGCTCGTTTTTTCGCAGGCGGTGACGCTGTATCTGACACCCGTTTTCTACACCTATATGGATCGTTTCCAAACCTGGGCCGAGAGCCGTTTCGGGAAACTAAGCCGGAAACGGAACGCAGTTCTTTCCGACGAACACTCCTCGGCCGATTGACGCTGCCGAATTTCGAAGATAAGTTTTTTCTTTCATTCAGTTTCGCCTCGTCTTGCTGGCCTTCCGTACAGTTTTCTTTACTGTCGAAGGGTACTAATCTCGCTGTCATTGCGTACCATTGCTCCCATGCGAGTCCATCCATACTATGAATCAGGACGCAGGGGCATCCCGGAAGACGGGATTGTTTTCGCCCGTGTTTCGTTTCGGTACGCAGGAACCCAGCCAGAATGCGTTATGGAGAGGATTTCCCAAGAGATATAAGAACGCGCCCAAGACGGCGCGGACCGCGTATGAATTCGCGCGTATCGATAGTGATTGCGTGCAATGAACATAACGGCCCGCCGTCCTACGAGCCAGCATTCACACGAGTGGTTAGCGCGAACGGCTGCTTGCTGGTGAGCCCGAAGGAACTCGAATTGCAACAGCATTTGCGACTCACGAATTTGTCCACGCGCCGGACAGTGGAAGGTGTGGTGGTTTGGAAGGGCGTTCAAAGACCAGACGGTTGGGATATGGGAGTTGAAATTGCCACGCAGGGTCTGGATTTCTGGGGTGTGGAACTGTGAAATTTGAAAGTCTGAGGGTGCCGGCGGCTAAACTTTCTGGCTCGCAGGCGAAACTAATCGCGCCATCTCTTAAATCAACGGTCGTTCCGGCACACTCGCCGTCAACAAAATCCGGTTCGCAATCCGCTGCGCAAGCCACCCCGGGTGAAGAGCGCCGCCGCGGCTACCGCGTCCTTCTACGCGTGCGCGCGAGCATCCATGTCGCGCTGCAGGGAAAGCCGGTAACCTTCGACACCGTCACGCTAAGCGTCAGCAATCACGGCGCGCTGGTTGTGTTGAAACAGAGCCTTCCTTACGATACCAGGCTGGTGCTGGAGCATAGCGGGACGAAAGAGCGCGTGGCGTGTAAGGTCGCCAGAATTGCCCGCGAAATGCCGGAAGGTTTCCACATACCTCTCGAATTTGATTCGCCTGCCCCCAATTTCTGGCGTATCGCTTTTCCGCCATCGGATTGGCGTCCCCACGACGATTTGTAAAACTGACTCGCCGTTCGAATCAATTAGAAAGGAAGTTTACGCAGATCGAGGTTTCCGCCCGAGAGGATGATTCCAATTTTCTTACCTTCGGCGTGAATCTTGCGATTCAATGCCGGGGCTGCTGCTACCGCACCGGAAGGCTCCACCACCAGTTTGGTGCGTTCCCACAGCAATAGCATCGCCGCAACAATTTCTTCTTCGGTGACCAGTGAAATTTCATCCACCAGAGACTTTAAAATCGAGAATGTTAGCGGGGAAAGCGTGGCGCGAAGTCCGTCGGCCATGGTTTCACTTTTTGCCGCCGCCTCGATTTTCCCGGCCTTCAGGGAACGGTAGGCGTCATCCGCGTTGCTCGGCTCGCCTCCGATGGCGCGTATTCCGGGACGCATATTTTTCGCCGCGATGGCCGAGCCGGACAGGAGGCCGCCGCCACTGGCCGGAGTAATCAGCACGTCGAGATCACTGACCTCTTCGAGCAATTCGAGCGCTGCGGTCCCCTGACCTGCAATCACGCGAGCGTCGTCATAGGGATGAACCAGGTGCGCGCCGGTCTTTCGCATTACTTCTGCACAAGTAGCCTCCCGCGAGGTCATATTCGGTTCGCAATAGGTGATCTTCCCGCCATAAAACTCTACAGCCCTCACTTTCGCAGCAGACGAATTGGAAGGCATCACGATCAATGCGGGAATGCCGCGCCAACGAGCAGCCAGCGCCATGGCCGCCGCGTGGTTTCCTGAGGAAGGGGCGACCACACCTTGACGCGCCTGCTGGTCTGTAAGCGAGAAAATAGCGTTTGTGGCACCGCGTATCTTGAACGAGCCGGTTTTCTGCAAATTTTCACACTTGAAAAAAAGTCGAGCGCCGGCAATCTCATCCAGAGACCTCGAAGTAACCACCGGTGTGCGATGAATGTGCGGAGAAATGCGCTTGTGCGCAGCAAGAATCGATTCAAAGTCTGGAGCGTCCGTTAGCCTCGATGGCGCGTTCATAGGCACGATCCCGCCTGCTTATTTTGAGCCGCGCGTCGCTACCGTGAGGGTTACTTTGGCGGCCGCGCTATTATCGAAGCGGTCGGCGATTTGCACGGCAACCGTGTGCTCGCCCGCCGAAAGGCCGCTCAGGGAAATCTCATAGCTTTCTTTCGGCGCATCGGAGAGCAAACCGTTCGGGAAAACGATGGTCCAGTCGCCCGCGTCCACACTATATTGGGCTTTCGATATCGCGCTGGCAGAGCTGATCCCGTCGAAAGTTACTTTCACCACCGTCGAAGACCCGTCGGCCCGCAAATTTTCTATGCGTGGCGGAGTATTTTCGATCTCAAACCGATCGCTTTCACGTTCGTTGGTTAGCGCTTGATCTGCGGGGTTGGAGGGAGAATCCGAAGCCGCAATTTTCAGATAGTAGGCGCCATCGGGCATGGTGGTGGTGTCCCAGGAATAATATTTCTGTGTTAGCTTGCCCTTCAGCAGCCGCCAGTTTTTCTCGCCTTCCCCGTGATAAAAAATTGTATAAACGAGATCGTCGTCGTTGTCGTCATGCGCGCTCCACAATACGCTTGCCCAACCTTTTTCCTCGAAGCCTTGCGGAGGCACGTCCATCTTAAGCGGCCGCGCAGCGAGGTCCGGATTGGGGCTTGCGGGAGCCGGAAAATTTGCCGTGCTGCGTTGCGGTTGTCGAAGCTGAACAGAAGCAGGGATGGTCGGCCCAGACGGTTGGCCGGCGAACCCCTGCACGCGAATTCCAGGGTCTTGAATGGCGATGTCATCAATCACCGGCGCAACGTTTTTGGGCTGGTATGCCAGGGTTACCCAGGCCACATTCGGCACCGTCCCTTTGTCCGTATCGACAAACACCGCTTTCCATTGGAAGAATCGAGCCGCGGGACATTCCACCGTTTCTCCCGCCTCATTTTTATAAGGCCCCGCCCAGGGGCTCCAATTTTTTTGCGGGCTCGAAGTATTTCCGGAGCGTACGTAGAACTCTACGTTGCCGTGTGCCAGGTTGTCTCCCCACCACGACAAACGGCCCCAGTGAGAAAAAATCTTGGCGTCGAAAGTATCCGACTCAAAGCTGCCGCCTTGCTGATATCCCGGCCCCAGCGTGAAGATTTTTCCGGGGTTCGCGGTGGCTACCAAAATCTCACCGTTGCGGCCTGGCACCAGGCTGGTTACCTGAGCGGAAGCAGTTTTCGCGATGCTGGAGAAAACATCGTTGCCGTCGAGGGAAAGTATGGTGCCCTTATTCCCAGTGCCCAGAAGAATACGGCCGGTGGACGAAAGTCCCATGGAGAAAACCAAATCGTCGCGCGAAGACCACAATGTTTGCGGCGAGCCGTCGGAAGAAATCTTTATCACTTCTGCGCCACCCGTGGGCGATGAAATAAAGGGAAATGAAACAATAGGCTGCGAGGCTTGCGCTTGCAGTTGCAGCGAAACGCTCGCCTGAGGCGTGGGAGCCGCCTGCGGCTGGCCGGAAGGCGCCGGCAGATTGAAAACCGGTGCAGTCGTGGCACCGCGCTGCTTCTCTCCAATCGAAGCGGCATAAACGTTTCCTTGCTGGTCCGTCAGCAGGGAAGTCACTTCCTTCTTGCTCGTTTCGTAAATTACGAACGCGGCACCTGCCTCCGGCGCCGCTTGCGAATTTTTACGCCCGATCGCGACACGCAAAACCAGGCCATTTGGATCGGTCCCGATTAGAAGATCGCCTTTTTGATCGAACGCTATCGAACGCGCGTGGCGCTCGTCGCTTTGATAAAAGAGCTGGCCTTTACCATCGGGAGTTACAGCGAATACTTCGCCGGTATCTCCGGTTGCCACGAACAGAGTTCCCTGCGCATCCATTGCCAAGGCCCAGATGTATTTCGTTTTCGGATCGAAGAAAACGCTTTTCTGGCCGTCCGGGGTCACCTTATATACTTTCCCGTCCGGAGACGTGCCGACATACAAATTGTCGTGCGAGTCAAAAGTGATGGCCTGCGCCGCGAGCTCACCCGATTCAAAAACGGTGGTGGGTTTTGCAGGATCGTCCAGGCGCAACACTTTTGCATTGGATCCGCCTGCCGCATAAATGCGCCCCCGGGAGTCCATACGCAATGCCCAAAGATAGGCGAGATTGGGGTCAGCGAAAGCGATGAACTTCGGCGCCGGCATCAGCTTGCCGTCGCTGCGTATGGCCACGCCGTTTGCCGTGCCGCGCTCAAATTCGGTGAAGTCTGATTGCCGCCAAATGCGCGTATGTTCGGCGAACGCGCAAACAGGTCCGATAATTGCAATCACCAAAGCGCACACAAGTAGTTTTCGCGAGCTTATCAATCCGAAGCTCCTTTCGAAGCGAACCTTCATTTTACGGTTATGGTCAGTGTGCGTTCGCCGGTGATTACCTGATGCATTTCCGCAAACCACGAGCCTGCCAGCGACTGATGTAACAGCCGTGCGCCACCTACGCTTTGCCGTTGATCCAAAACGTTTATTTCCGAAGAGGGCGCGTTGGGCATCACTTTATCTTCGACCAGCAGCGTGGTGGTTGGTTGCAGAAGCGTCGCGTAAAGACAGTCGTTTTGTCTCTCGCGATTGATTAGTTTGATGAGCTCTTCGAGTCCCGGAAGCGGTCCCTGGGTAGCGGCCATCGGGTCCACGGTACGATCCAACGTCTCACCATCGCTGATTAATAGTTGCAGCGTGCCGCGGGCCGTCTGCGGAGGAATGGTGATCGGAATTTCCTGAATGAATGGCTCGCCTCGGTAGGGCCGCAACAAGACCTTTACGGCAACCGTCTCCCCAGGCGCCACTTCGCTTTTTTCAGTCCAGGCATTGTCGATCATGGACCAGCGCCGTTCGGCCAAGGCCGTCACTTTAATGTGTACTCCATCCACGTGCGCGCGTTCGTAAGGGTTCGAGTAGATCCGCGAAAAAATGCCTTGCACTTCCGTCGCCACGTAGAAGCCGCTCGGAATCGGAACATCGTTGGGCGCAAAAAGGTTTTCCAAATGGACTGGAGTGTGGCCCTTTAAGTCTATGTCGCCGTCCAGCTGTAACGTCCAGCCTTCCCCGTAAGCCGCGCTCCCCACGATGCCATTGAACGTAGCCAAGGCCACCAACAACGGAGTCAGTTGCGGACTCTCAATCACTTCGAAATGGAATTTTTTTTCAACGTTCGGCATCGCCAGCGTCACATCCACGGGAATCATGGGTGGACCGGCGCCGAGTTTGCCCATAATTGCCGTGGTGCGATCCTGGGTCAGCGTGCCGATGGTAGCTCCGGAGGTCATGATTTTCGTCGAAGCCATCGAGGACGCCAGGGTCATAACCACGTGCCCTCTCGTCATCGGCATGGAAACCGAACCAAACGAAAAGATCGGATGTCCGCACGCAAGAACTGTTCCGTCGCTCTCTACCGCGGTCACCGTGCAGCCGGGAGAGATCGAAAGATCGCCCCGAATTAGCTCCACGCCCACCATGTCTCCCGGTTTCAAATGCCCATCTTCCGGGCTTGGCTCCGCAGTCCCGCCCGCCGCCATGCTCATTCCCCAGGCCGATAGCTGCTTGTTGAATTGCGCGATCGTTTCCGGATAGAGCCCCGCTGAAATCAGCGGAGTTTCGATGGGGACCAGAAATTGACCGGCGCCAGCGCCGGCGCGGCTCGAAAATTCTTGTGGTAATGGAACGCGCGAATTGGACGGAAAAGTTCCTGTGTTCACGGCTGACGGAGAAGGCGTCGCGTCGTCTTGCTTCGGATTGGTCGCATCTCTTTCGACATCCAGCATGCTTTGAATCGGCGTTACTCCGCCGATAGCTTCTTTCGTGAAGGTGCCTAGTTTTAGAGATAGCGCGCCCGCCAGTTTCCCGTCGAAATAAACAGGACTTCCGCTCATTCCAGCGACCACACCGGAGTGTTCCGCTTTTTCACCGAGCAGTTGTACGAGAATCACATCCTGCTTCGGACCGATCGCATCGTGCAGTACTCCGATAACAACGAGGTCTACTTTCTCGACTTCATCGCCGGAGAAAATCGTATAGGCCACACCCTTAAGTCCCGCATGTACTTGGTCCAGGGGAAAGGTCGTGGAAGTGTCACCTGCGAACAGGCCCGGACAGAGAACGCAAATCAATACAAATAGATACGATAAACAACGCTTTCGATGGGTGAAATGCATGAATACAAATGATACCCGCCATGTGCGCGGGAAGCAAATCGACCGTGCTAGAATCGCGCATGCCGAAGATGTCCCGCGCTAAAACCATCTCACCCGGGGGCGATATCAATGGCGTTCTTGAACTTCCGGGCGATAAATCCATCTCTCATCGCTACGCCATGCTGGCCGCCCTGGCTCAAGGCCGCAGCGAAATTCTCAACTATTCCTCCGCCGCAGATTGCCAGAGCACACTTGACTGTTTGCGCCGCCTCGGCGTAAGAATCGACTTCGAGCGCGAACGTCTGCGCATCTCCGGCAACGGATTGGATGGGCTAAAAGCTCCGAAGCGGTCGCTCGATGCGGAAAATTCAGGCACTACCATCCGCATGCTTTCCGGCGTTCTTGCCGGACAATCTTTTTCCTCCACCATCACGGGCGATCGTTCCTTGCGCGCTCGCCCCATGCGCCGGGTGGTCGAACCGTTGCGAAAGATGGGCGCGGAAATCGAAGCACAAGAAGGAGATCGCGCGCCACTAGAAATCGGTGGCGGCGCTTTGCATTCGATCGACTACTCTTTGCCCATTCCAAGCGCGCAAGTGAAGTCGGCCATCCTGTTAGCCGGTCTATATGCCGACGGTGTCACCATCGTGCGCGAAACTGTGCGAACGCGGGACCACACCGAACTGGCTCTTCGCGAATTTGGTGCCACGATTGAAAGTGTGAACAAGTCCGTGCGTATCCATGCGCGCCCGAAGCTCCAAGCTCGCCAATTGATCGTCCCCGGTGACCTTTCCAGCGCCTTTTTTTTCATCGCCGCTGCGCTGATTCTCCCGCACTCCTCGTTGATGTTGCACAACGTGGGACTGAACCCTACGCGCACGCGTGTTCTCGATTTCTTGATCTCCATCGGCGCCGCGATTCATCTAGCATCCGTGCAGTTGCGTGACAGCGAATTGATCGGGGATGTGTCAGTGAAGCACTCCGCTCTAAGCGGTGGAGAGATAACAGGCGCGCAAGCCGCGGAAATGATCGACGAACTTCCCATGCTTGCGGCCCTCGGGCCCTTCACAGAGAAGGGAATTGAAATCCGCGGAGCGCAAGAATTACGCGTGAAAGAGAGCGACCGCATCGCCACGCTGGGGGCCGGTTTGCGGCGTATGGGTGCGAGCGTTGAAGAATTTCCAGATGGGCTGCGAGTGGAAGGATATTCCGCCGGATCGCTCCAAGGCGCAAAAATAGATGCCGCCGGCGATCATCGCATCGCGATGGCTCTATCGATTGCAGCTTTAGGAGCCAAAAATGACACCGTGATTCGCGATGCCGATTGCGTTGCGGTTTCCTATCCGGATTTTTTTGACACCTTGAAGGGTTTGCGCGGGGAAGGAACCAATGGCTAAGAAGACTTGCGCAAATAAATAGTGCCGTAACTCGTAGCGATATGAATTTTCGGTCCGCCCGTCCCCACTTTCCCGCTAAGCCGCCCCGTGCCGTTCTCATTCGTAGGCTTCAATCCGGATTCTTCGAAATCACTTTGTACTTCTCCCGACTGAGACACCGCGGAAACTTCGAAGCTGGAATTCGAGGGTAAGGTTATGTCCACCTCGCCGGAATCATCGGCGATATTAATATCTTCGCGCGGAGCCTGAGAGTAGCGCGCCTTGATGTCGCCCTTAGTGTCCGTGATTTCCAGGCGGCCGTTAACATTTTCCACGTCAATGTCTTTATCGTAGGTGTTCAATTTGGCGGCGCCGGTTACGTCCGAAATCTCAATTTGTTCTGAATCGAGTTCCAAACGGCCGCGCACGCCAACAACCGTGATATCGGCCTTCTGCGAATGATAACGAGCGGTACCAGCCACACTTCGCACGCGAATGGGTCCAAAGAAATCTCCGTCAATCGCGCTATTTCCTTTGACATCGGAAATCTCAATTTCGTTGCCGTGTCCGGCGACGCTGACGTTTCCGGCAATCCCCGTAATACGAACATCGCCCTTGGACATTTTCGCGCTGACGTCCGACCCGCCGTTATGGATTTCCATGTCTCCATTGCCGCTACCTGCGGTTACGCTGCCGGCGACGTCTGAAATACTGACGTTGCCGTGTGAAGTGTTGGCCCACAGCGCAGTCTGAGGGGGCAGCGTCACATTCAGATCCACGCCTACGGCCCCTTCAGAATCTTCCTGATTTACGGGATGGACCACGTAACCGCCTCCCGTTTGTTCGATTACAACTTTCACTTTCTTCGTGCGTTCTTGTGCCGCTGATTCAGTCGGGCCGGAAGCTGACTTGTTCACCATCACGCGCAAACCCGAGCCTTCTCCCGTGTGCGCTGAAATATCCCCGCGTTCCGTGGTTAGGGTTACGTGCGCATTGGCCGGCAAAGTTTTAGCCGCTAACTCCTCGGTTTCGGAATATTCTTTGGAGAACATATCTACATTCAAATTCAAGTTGGGGTCTTTTTCCATCACCCAGCTCTTCACGCCCAAACCAATGAACACAAAAACTACCAGAACCATCAACGCAGCTTCTCCGCCGGACAAAAGCGGAGGTTTCCCTTCCCCAGATCGCTGTGCTGAAAGATGATCGATTATTTTCGCCAGGCCCCAAAGGATGAGTAGCAAAGGCCAATAGCGGTAGAAATAGTGCCAGAGCCGAAATCCAGGATGGAAATGTTCAAAAAGAAAAACTGCGCCAAGAAAAATGAGCAGTAATCCGCTGAAGATCGAACCGCGTTGATTGGGAGCGTCGCTCACGCAGGCCTCACGAACTGATGTGGCCTTGTTTCGAGGCAAGTTGTTGGGCCACGAGCACCGCGCCTATCACGATCAGCAGGACCGGCCAAAGATCGCCAAAACTATAACGGCTGAACTGTGCAATCAGGAACAGCACGCCAACGGTAATGATAATGAACGGCCCCATCAGACTTCGAAGCCGGCAATGCGCGCAAGTACAACGAATTCGATTTGCATCCCCCATCCAATATCTCCTACGCTTTCTTTTGCATGCGGTCCCAGACCAGCCATCCGCCCAGGATGATTAGCCCGACCGGCCAGCTTTTTGCGAACCACTCGGATTCCAGCAATCCGAAATTCCTCATCAACAGCAACGCTCCGATGGCGATTAAGATAATTGCACCCAAAGGTTTGGGGCCGTCCAGGGAAGCAAAATCGGCGGGACCAGCTTCGCCGGTAATTCTGGCTTTTGCCGTGCGGTAGGCTTCCAGCGGCATGTAAAAGTAAAAGCAGCCGAGTACGATCCCGAAAAACGCGTCGTATCCTCCCGGCAAATCGCTGCTCAGTAGCGCAATCAATCCGCCGAATATCAACACGTGAATTAGTGCCTTGATATATTGGCCGTTATAAACCGCGCCAAGTCCCGGGATAAAACCAAGCGTAGCGGCAAGCCCCGGATTGGGGCCCGTCTGGGCAGGCAGGGTGGGTTGCAAAGCTACTGGCGCCAGACAGCTCTCGCAATAGAGCGCTCCGTGAACTTCCCGCGTACAAGTGGGACACAGTGGCTTGCCGCAGTTGCGACAATAACCAGTGGCGTCCACTTCCGGGTGCGTGGCGCATTTCATCGGGCACTCCTGTTGGAAATGTTGATCGAATTTTCGGCCAGATGATCGGCCAGGCTCTCGGTTAAAAGAAGCGCAAACAGGGGTCCGTTGCTGACACGCGTACGGCTTGCTGGTGGTGAAGATTGCGACTTCTGCTGTGGTGTCGAATTAGGTGGAATCGAATTATGCTCTTCTTGAGGGACTGGCGCGGGATTACTCACCGGCATGGGTTCCGGCTCCGGTTGAAGTTTGGATTGAATCTCGTAAACCACGCGTAAATCGTTCACGAATTTAGCGCCCCGCGCATACGTCAGATGCGCTTGGCGATTGGCCGAGCGCAGCAGGTTTGCCGGGCTCAGGTCAGCCTTCTTCAATTTAGCTGGTGTGAGACCGGCGGCGTAGGAAACGATGACGACAGAAGCGACAGCCGCAGCCAATCCCATCGCGAAGCGCGGCTGCCATACAACCGATATCCATCCGAACCATGGTCGCCAGGATTCTTTCCGCGTGCGCGGACCAAGCGTAGCATCCAGAATTTTGGCCATAAGCTCAGGCGGCTCTGCCACCATCTCTATCGTATGCATCTGGTCGACGAGAGCACTCACCTGCGCCACCGTCTCTGTGCAGTTTGCACAATTTGCCATGTGCGCGGAGAACGCCGCAGCCTCAGGAGGGGAAAGTTTGCCTTCGAGGTAATCGCTAAGCCGCTCTTCCGTCAGTGTGCAGTTCCAATCCATACGTCCTTGCTCCAAATCATCGCCGGCTAATTCGTCGGCTTAAGGCCCATCTCCGTTAAGATACGCGCTAACTCAATACGGCCCCTGTTAATACGCGATTTTACCGTGCCTTCCGGCACCTGCAACACCGCCTGAATTTCGCTGTATTCCAGACCTTGCAAATCGCGCAAAATTACCGACTCCCTCAATTCGGGCGAAAGTCGTGCCAGACCGCGTTGCAGTTGGATGCTTAACTCCCCCGCCTCTGCCAGTTTGTCCGGCGCCCGTGCCGAAGAATGCTTTTCTTCCAGCTGCGGCATGGAGTCGTCTATCGAATCCGTTTGCCGATCGCGCCGAGTGCGCCGGTAATGATCCACCAGCAAATTGCGCGTCACGCTCGTCAGCCAGGTCGGAAAAGCTCCAAACGCCGGTTGGTAGCTCGAAAGCGTACGATAGATCCGCAGGAAAACCTCCTGGCTCAGGTCCTCGGCCTCCGTCGCGTTGCCCGTGAACCGGTAACATAAACTGAACACGCGCCGCGTGTGGCGGCGCACAAGTTCCTCCCAGGCCAGCCCTTCGCCCCGGAGACATCGCTGTACCAGTTGGGCGTCGGCCTCCAATCTCCCTCAGCCTCGCTTCATCCTGCATTCCTATCGGCCTCACACAGTGAAACGCATTTTGCCCCTGAAAAGTTCCCCAATGTGTGCGGTTCCGAACGTTTTGCATTCCTCTTTGGAATTTGTGACGTATGGCGGGCATCTTATCTGTGTTGTGCTTGTAAAAACAAGCTGATACGCGGCTGCAGAAAAGAAGGGAACGCCCGCACTGGCCCTAGGTGCCGCTACGTCCCATAAGGGCCAACGACTGTGTTGGTTTTGGTTCCGTTTGCTCGTCAATCCTTTGGACACAAGTTTGGATGGTAGGGAGAGGCGAAAGGTGTTTAGGTTCTGGGCTGGTGGCCGGAACACTCAAGCACAGGTAGCGCGGGGTATTTCGGGAATCTCGGATCGCTCTTCGAAAGCGCGCACAAAAGAAACACTGTTCCGCGATCGGATTCAATTCTTCGCGCGTGCTGGCAATCAGCACAAAGGCCTTCTCCCCCGGCACTCGGCGACCTCGGCCGAAATCCAATCTCTTTTTTCATTTTCTTCCCAATCGTCCTGGCAAAGTTCCTGTACCAGCGCTACGCTCAATCTACCTTCTTCAGTGTATTGTGGCTCCTACAGTTATTTTGCTAGCGTTTAAGCGAGCCTGGAAAGTGCGCGTTGCGATAGTTTGCCGCAATTGAATCGGGGGGAGATGGCGTGAAATTGCCGGTCTGCAATGTAAGCAAACTAACCTGCATGTTACTGCTGGTTGCAGCAGGTGTCGGCTGCAATTCGAGCAGGACTGAAGATCAACGCCGCCGCGACGAACGGACCCGCGAAGAGGCCGCCAAAGCAACCGAGCGCATCAAGCCCGAGCTAAAAGAGGCTGGGAAAGAGCTAGGCCAGGCCGCTCGTGAAGCTGCCGATGATGCTCGCGCTGCGGCCCGGGGCGTCAAAGAGGGCTGGAACCGGGACCACAATCACCCGCTCGATTTGAATACCGCAACGGAGAGCGACCTTGAAAGCCTTCCCGGAATTACAAAAACCGACGCGGAAAGAATTATTCGCAACCGTCCCTACCGCAGCAAAAGCGAACTGGTCGCCAAACGAATCCTTTCGGAAACGGAGTACGATCAGATCCGCGATTACCTAACCACCAACTAGAAACTGTCTTGCCGCCTTGACACCTTCGGAACCTTACTGCTACGGTGCAAAATCAATGTTTCAAAAATTGCGAAAGATAGTTTTGCTGCTGCTGGCAGTTCTGGCCCTCGGCTATCTGTTTTACAGATTCCGCAATTCCATCACGCTGGAAGGATTTCAGTGGCGCATGGTGGCGCATTCTATCCGCACAGCGCGGATTTCATTATTGGTCCTTGCCCTGATTGCAATTTATGGCTGCTTCGCCATACGCGCCGTTCGCTGGATGCGCTTCTCGCGCGCCATTGGCCGCATGAAGTTTTGGAACGTTTACAGCGCCACGCTGATGGGTTTCACATGCAGTTTCCTGTTGGGCCGCGCAGGAGAACCAATCCGTCCCGTGTTGATTGCCAAGAAGGATTCGCTCCCCATTCCTAGCATGTTCGGAGTATATGTTCTGGAGCGCGTCTTCGACATGGCCGCGGCTGCCGTAATCGCCGGGCTCGCGTTGCTGGCTTATCAGCATAAGGGATCGGGGTCCGCTCCGCAGAGCTATCGCATCGTTTCACTGGCTCGCACGGGAGGCGTGTTACTGTTCGTCTTGCTGGTGAGCGCGATTGCATTCTTGCTTTATTTCCGATTCCATGGCGCGGAGTGGCTGGCCAGGAGACTCAAGAAATCAACCTGGCAACATGGATGGCGGGGGAAAATAGTCGCATTGCTCGAAGGATTTAGCGATGGACTTCAAGGCCTTCGCACCTGGAACGATCTCGCAGCGGTTCTAGCTTATTCTGCGGCGCATTGGTTTCTCGTACTGCTCGTCTACGTTTGGATCGCGCATGCCTTCCCTAGCGAACCGGCGTTAGCGACGATGACCTTGTCCGGCGCATTGGCGGTTCTCGCTTTCACTCTTGTTGGATCCGCGGTCCAGCTTCCAGGAGTCGGAGGGGGCGCGCAACTCGCCACATTTCTGGTCTTAACGCTGATCTTTGGAGTAGAAAAGGAGCCGGCGGCAACGGTTTCGATCATCCTTTGGCTTGTGACCTTCGCGGGCTGCTGCCTGCTGGGCTTACCTCTGCTGTTCAGAGAAGGTTGGTCCATGGGCGAACTCCGTCGTATGGCCACGGCGGAGGAAGAAGCGGCCGAAGCGGTTGAATCAGCACGGTGGGCTAAGAAAATGGAACACACAGGAGAGAGGGCTCAGTGAAGTGCCCGTTTTGCGCGCACCTCGATGACAAGGTAGTAGATTCCCGCGAAGCTCGCACCGGGGATCTGATTCGCCGTCGCCGAGAATGTCTGAAGTGCAATCGCCGGTTTACCACCTACGAACGCATCGACGAAATTCCCTACATGGTGATCAAGAAAGATGGCCGGCGCGAGAAGTTTGAGCGCCAAAAACTCCTACAAGGTCTGCTAAAGGCTTGCGAGAAACGACCCGTGCCGGTTGGAAAGCTGGAAACCATTGTCGATGAAGCGGAACAATTTGTCAGCGAAGCTCCCGAGCGTGAACGCACCACCACGGAAATCGGCAAGTTGATTATGGATAGGTTAAAGAAGCTCGATAAAGTCGCTTACGTCAGATTTGCGTCGGTCTACCTGGATTTCAAAGATGTGAAAGAATTCATGGACGAGCTGAAAGGCTTGTTGAAAGAACGCGCGAAAAAGTGATTCTCAGCGAGGATGCGCCTGCCATACTCCCGCTGCAAACTTCTTGATAATCTGAAATCCCAAATGCTCGTAAAGCCGTACGGCCTGGGAATTCGCGCTCGTGACGGTCAGAGAAAGCGATTCGTACTTTCGCCGCTTCAGCGCCTGTATCGCGTTTTCCATCATAGCGCGCCCAATACCGTGGCCCTGGTAACCGGGCATCACGCAAATCTGCGTCGTATGCCCCACGCCGTTAGCCACCGTGGAAGTCAGAACCATGCCAATGGGACGATCTCCGGTGATGGGTTGCACTAAGAATGACGCTTCCGGTAGAAACTGGCCGCAACCCGGCAAGAGTACGATATTACGCAAGAACTTCATCCCACCCGCCTCGCTGCAATACTGATCGTTAATTTCCGCATCCACGTGATCGGCGTAGGCCAGCTGAATCAGTCGGGCGGCCGATTCGAATGCTTTGTCCGTCCAGGGCTCCAGACGCAAGCCGCTAGAGATGGGCTTGTTGCTAAGGCGTGCTTCGCTGAGCGGCAATAACATAAACAACCGCGTATGAAGGGTGAAGAATTTAGACAGAAATTCAGGGTTCAATTCAGTTCCAAACGGCATCAGCTGAGCTTCTACTCTTTTCAATCGAGGCGTGGCTCGCAGCGCGCTGACCATTTCCGTGACAAGCGATTTTGTGATCGACTCCTGAGATTTTCGCGAGGAGACGAACAACCCTCCGATCAGTCCCTTGTGGTCTTCCAAAACGTAGAAACCGTATCCCGCAGGTTTGTCGTCCTCCATTGCCACGTAGCCGCCCAACGAATGCGAATCCACGAACTTGCGGATCAGATCCACTGACGGCCGGTAGTCCCAATGAAGTTCGTCGCGCCAGTGGCGAGTTTCCTCCTGGAACAAAGGCTCCAGTTTGCGCGACGGTATTTGGCGGAGATCTAAGATCTGCATGAAGCGCCGGCTTGATATCCGAAAACATTATAGCGTTCCGCGCCATTAGAACCCAACCTAGGTCGATGAAACTTGGGTTGGCTGGCGCGACGGATTTACTAATTTGTCCCAAGTGTAACGAGCAATTAAATAGGCTTGCGCGAACTGTGTTAAGATTCTCGCGCCGAAGTGCAGAATTCTTGCGCTCGCGCCCAACGGATGGCCGTCTTCTCAGAGCTACGCTATCCCACAACGCGGCTTGCTAAGGTTCTCTCCAGCCTGCTGGCCATAATCCTCTTTGCTTTTGTCGCAATCGCTATGATTTCCGGTTTTCTGCTGTACCAGATATTGCGGCCGGCCCGTTCACCTGCAACGTTCGACTTAACCGTGATGATGGGCCATCCGAGCGCCGTCTCCTTCCCGGTCGCGGATGGAACCTCGCGCGATGGCTGGTTTTTCCCGGGACGCCGCGGCGCACCCACCGTGATCGTCTGCCACGGTTACCTTTCCCAACGCGCCGACGTTCTAACCCTAGTGACCGCCCTTCAAGACAGTCAGTTCAACGTCTTTCTTTTTGATTTTTCTGGCCATGGCACCAGCGCCGGAGTCACCACGATGGGCTACCGCGAAAGGCAGGAACTCCAGTCGGCCGTCGAGGTGCTCTCCACCCGAGACGATATTGACCCGAAACACTTCGGATTGTGGGGCGTTGACCTCGGGGGATATGTGGCCCTGGAAGAAGCCACGCACGAACCTCGTGTCTCCGCGCTGGTTGTAGACGATGCCTATTCGGACCCGCGCGAAATGGTCCAGATCCAGGCGGCGCAGTCGGGCCTGGCGGTTTTGCCGTACGTCGGCCGCTTCTGCGATTGGGGATTTCGCTTATTGAACTATCAATACCGGAACGAACCATCGGTCACCACTCGTTTGGTTTTGACCAAAGGCATGCCAAAACTTTTCTTCCAATCCGACAGCCGTCCGGCGCTCGCCAACCAGACCTTGCAGTTATTCATCCTCGCTCCCGAGCCAAAACAACTAGTCCGCACGCGAATGAAGTATTCCGAGATGACCGACGAGGACAGGAAGAATTACGAAAATATCGTGGTCAGTTTCTTTCTGGTGAACATGTCGCCTACCGCCCTCCACTAGCGTGGTAGCGGGCTGATCGGTAGGTATAACATCCCTGGTTGCGGTTCGTTTAACTCGCCCTGCACCCTTCCGGCCTTAGTAATTTCCTCCAGTCCTTTTTGATTTGTCAAAACCAGCGCCGCGCCTGGTTCGTTCGGGGACCACTCCGGAAGTTCGCGCCGAAAGTAAAAAGCGAGTCCGTAATTCCAGGAGCGATTCAAACGGTAGGTGAAAATGCGATCGGGGCGCAGGTCGCCTCGCAGAAAGGCAGCGTGAGGTCGCGCTGACAAATAAGGGTCCAGCGCGGGAAGAATCGCCATATTTGCCGCTACTATAGCCGCTGCCACAGATAAAGAGGCAATGGCCACGGTCATCCATAGTTTTTGGCCAATGCCGGCGAGCAACAGGATTATCGCGAGCAGAATACTGATCGCAATCGCGCATTTAGATACGATTAGCGGCAAGACCGTTTGCGTTCCTGCCAATGGAAATTTGCGCGCCATATGAAATAAAAATAACGAAAGCGCAATCCACACTAGACCGAGGCCCAGAGATACCGCGATTGCTCCCCTGCGGATTCCTCGAAAAACGCGCGGGATACTCACCGCGCACAGAAGCGCCAGTGGCGGAATGGCCGGAAGAATGTAGCCCGGTAATTTCGATTGCGAGAGACTAAAAAAAATAATCGGGAAAATTGCCCAACACGCATAAAAACATCCCGGCGAATTACCCCAAGATTTTTCGCGCCACAGCCTTACACCTTCCTGACCGGCGGAAATCAGAAGCACGGTCCACGGCAACATGGCCAGCAACGTGATCGACCCCAAGAACCAGAAGGGCTGCCTGTGCTGAAACACAGGGGTAAGATAGCGCTCAAAATTGTGCTGAAAAATGAAAACGCGTAGGAAATCCGGGTTGCGTGCGGCGCACAGTACGTACCAGGGCAGCGCGACAACGCAAAACGATCCGATGGCGATTGGGTGGAGCAGTCGAAAAGCGGGCCGCCACTGAGAAGTGCTGAGAGCCCACAATCCGATCGCTCCGCCCGCAAGGATCACCGCCGCGGGACCTTTGGCCAGGACCGCTAGCCCAAGAAATATGCCGAAGAATGCCAGATCGAGATTTTCCCGCTCCGAGTCTCCCGAAACCACTTTTGGCACGGCACGCAATAATCCCCATGACCGCAACACGCCCGACGCGGTAACCATCGCTAAAGCAATGCATGCGCTGAAAAGCATGTCCGGAGTAGCAGCGCGGGAAAATCCGATCGCAGCTACAGAGCTAGAAAAAATCAAGGGAGCCAAAAGTGCCGGACTTTCCCGAAAGTTTTCAGCAACTCCGTAATGCTTCCATCCAAGCCAGCCGATTGCCAAGGCTGTCGTAAGCGTAGCCATAGCCGACGGGAGCCGCGCAGCTACTTCAGAAGACAGATGCAAGCGAAACCCAAGCGCCGCGGCCCAATAGTAAAGGATCGGCTTCTCAAACCACGGCTGGCCGTAAAGCCGCGGAGTAATCCAGTCACCGGTTTCCGCCATTGCGCGAGCGATCCACGCATAGCGCGGCTCATCCGGTCCCAGCAGACCCACAGCGCCCAACCCCGCAAACAAGCAGATGAATACAACGCCGGCTGCGATCACCGCTGCCCCAATATTGTCGCGAAGCTCTTTTGAAAGTGAGTTCAAGCGGGATGAGTCTAACATTGCGCCACGAATCTGCGCGTTTCTACTGCTGGCGTCTGGTTTACCGCCTCTAGCATAATGGCTCCCGCATGCGTGAATGGATGGAGTACGCCGCTACATGGATCGGCGTGAAGTCGCTCGGATTGCTCCCTCGCCCTGTGGCGCGATTTGTGGGAGCGAGCTTCGCAGCTGCGGCCTACGCGTTCCGAGGCCCGCTACGACGCGCCGCAATGTTCAACTTAGCGCTGGCTTTTCCGGACTGGAGCGAAGCGCAGCGAAAGCGCGTGATCCGCCGCATGACGCAGCAGATTGGCTGGATGGCTGCTGAGTTTTCGCAATTTCCCCGGTACACGCGCTCTAACATAGAGAAAATCGTGGTCCTGGACGGCTTCGAGAATTTCGATGCCGCGCGTCGACGCGGAAAGGGTGTTCTCTTTCTTACCGGCCACATGAGCGCTTGGGAACTGGCTCCATTCGCCCACGCGCTTTATGGACATCCGCTCCATTTCCTGGTGCGGCCCATCGCCAACCGACGTGTGGATGCTCTGGTTAACCGCTATCGCTGCCTCTCCGGCAATCAGCCCATCGAAAAGAATAAGTCCGCGCGTTCTATATTAAGGATCCTGGCAGACGCCGGCACCGTAGGCATACTTTCAGATCACAACACTATTTTGGAAGAAAGCGTCTTCGTGGATTTTTTCGGCATCCCAGCCTCCACGACCTCCGGTCTGGCGCGTATCGCTTTGCGCACCGATGCGGCGGTCGTTCCCGGTTTCCTTTCCTGGGATCGAGCGCGACGAAAATATCGTCTGCGTTTCGAACCTGCTGTAGAACTTTCCCGCACGGGAGATGAGGAGCAGGATGTTCGCGAGAACACCGCGCGTTTCACGCACATCATTGAAAATTACGTGCGCGCAAACCCGGACCAGTGGCTCTGGGTACACAAAAGATGGAAAACGCGTCCACCCGGCGAGCCGGAAATTTATCCTGCATAGCCGGCTTCTTTCAGTGCTGCTGAATTGTGAACGAAAGAGAGGTAATCCATGGCTCTGACAGCTTCTGAACTCGCAGAATTTCTCGGCGCAAAACTTCTAGGGGATAGCCACTCTATTGTGTCCGGCGTCGCCTTGCCTGAGAGCGCGAAGTTTGATGATCTAATCTATGTGGAGTCCGCGCGCCACCAAAGCCGAGCCGAAGAATCGGCGGCCAAATGTGTGGTAGCGCCCGAAGGACTGTTGCTGAAAAATAAGACAATTTTGGTAGCAGGCAATCCGAAACTCGCTTTCGCCAAAGCCTCCACGCGATTGTTGCCGAATTTCTCGCCCACTCCGGTTATTCACGCCTCCGCAATCGTAGCTTCCACGGCACGCCTGAAGCCCCATGTGTTTGTCGGCCCCTACGTGGTGATTGAAGAAGAGGTAGAAATCGGCGAAGGCAGTATTGTAGAGGCTTTCTGTTTTCTCGGCCGTGGTAGCTCCATCGGCGAGAAATGCCGGCTGCATCCGCGGGTAACGCTTTATGCCGGCGCGAAACTTGCCTCCAGGGTTGAAGTGCATTCGGGCGCGGTAATCGGCAGCGACGGTTTCGGTTATGTTTTTGGCGAAGGCCGCCATTGGAAATTTCCTCAAGTCGGTACGGTGGAAGTTGGCAAGGACGTCGAAATCGGGTCCAACACAACGATCGATCGTGGATCGCTCGGCGTTACCCGCATCGAAGCCGGCGTCAAAATTGACAACCTGGTGCAGATCGCTCACAACGTTTCCATCGGCGCACACTCAATCGTAGCCGCTCAGACCGGGATATCGGGAAGCTCTTCATTGGGGGAAGGCGTAACCCTGGCCGGGCAAGTAGGGATCGCAGACCATTGCAACCTTGAGGACGGGACCATCGTTGGAGCCCAAGGCGGTGTGCCATCGGGGAAAACCATCCGGAAAGGGCAGACGGTCTGGGGAACTCCGGCGCGGCCTTGGGAAAAATTTAAAAAACAATACGCTGCATTAGCGCGCCTGCCGGATTTAATCCAGCGCATCGAGAAGATCGAAAAGGCGAAGCGCTAGCACTGACTGTCCGTTCGTACTTGGTATCAATCGCGGCGGTTTTGGACCTCTATTTCTGAGACCTTCGTCTTCCGTTCGCCCTCGAGTTGGGGAGTAGAGGTCCCAGCTCAACCCCGTAAGCACCCTAATATGAGCCTGAACGAGGGATGAAACTCTCTGTGCACCCATTTGGTCCTCCCAGTCATCCCATAGGACTGAAATCGACGTTTTAGGTTGACCCGGGAGGCAAACCCAAAGATAATACTGCTGTTACAGTTCCGACTAGTCCCGAGATCAAGTAAGGGCAGAAAGTAAGACAAACTTTTCTCGCCGCCACGGTCGTTTGGATGCCGGGGCAGACCGCTCGGCGATTGAGGGGTTAACAGGAATTGCAAAGATTCAAGCAAGTTAGCACCGGTGCTGCCGTTGGCAGGGTTAGCGCCGTCCATCGTTCACCAGTACGGAACTAACAGGGCGAGGGTTGCTTCATAGGTCGCTTGAAAACTGTCCGGCACGCTTTGGGCAGTCTGTTGATGATATATGACTGAGGTATTCTGAGGGATGATGACACCGAGAGCCGGATCACGGACAGATATTTCGTTTGGAGCCGGCGCGCAAGCTACGGCCCCAGTCCGGGACTTCGAGTCTCAAGTCGAGCAGGCCATATCCCGCAGCGCGGAATGGCTATTATCGGCACAATCCCAGGAAGGCTATTGGTGGGGTGAACTCGAGGCTGACACCACTCTGGAATCCGACTACATTGTCTATCTGCATGTACTCGGCCAGCTGGATGCCCCCAAAGTAGCAAAACTCGCAAGTTACATCCGCAGAAAGCAGCTTCCTGACGGCGGTTGGAACATTTTTGAAGGAGGGCCCTCCGAGCTGAATGCCACGGTAAAAGCATACTTGGCGCTTCGGTTGGCTGGCGATCCGGTTGACGCGCCTCACGTCGTGCGCGCAAAAGAAAAAGCCATCGCTCTGGGCGGCATCGAAGCTACAAATTCCTACGTACGGTTTTACCTCGCAATGGTTGGCGCCATCGATTGGGGAATCGTTCCCTCCATTCCGCCGGAACTGATGCTTCTCCCTGATTGGGTTCCTATCAACATTTATGAAATGTCTTCGTGGACTCGCGGCATCGTCATTCCCCTTTCAATTATCTATGCCAACAAGCCTGACTGGCATTTGCCGCCAGGCGTCACCGTTAACGAGCTTTTCAAAACAAAAGGCGAAAAACCGCATTCTTTCGACTGGGACAAGCGCATCGTCACTTGGCGCAACGTTTTTCTGCTTCTCGACCGCGGTCTGAAAATTTATGAGCGCTCGCGCTGGAAGCCCTTCCGCAAGCTGGCGCTGTCCTATGCGCGTCGGTGGATGCTGGAACGTCTGGAACGCAGCGAGGGCTTGGCGACGATTTACCCGGCGATGATGAATTCGATTTATGCATTACTCGCCGAGGGCGAAGATCAGAACGATCCTCTGGTCGACCGCGAGATTAAGTTTTTGGCGCGCTACGAAATCGAAGAAGGCGAAACGATTCGTGTACAACCCTGCATTTCGCCTGTGTGGGACACCGCCATCGCCATGGTTTCTCTCGAAGAAGCCGGACTGGATCCTGCGCATCCGGCCTTAATCAATGCCGAGCGCTGGATCGTTCGCAATCAGATTCTTGGTTCCGGCGACTGGCAGGTTAAGAATCAAAACGCTGACCCTGGTGGTTGGGCTTTTGAATTTCGCAACGATTTTTACCCGGATGTGGACGATACCGCGTTCGTCCTAATGGCTCTCGGCCGCGTCGCGGATCCCGATTCTGAGCGCCTGCGCAACTCCATGCGCCGCGGCCTAGCCTGGCTCGTCAGTATGCAGAATGGCGATGGCGGCTGGGGCGCTTTCGATCACGAAAACAATTTGCAGTTTCTGAATCATATTCCATTCGCTGACCACAACGCCATGCTGGACCCTTCCACTGCTGACGTCACAGCTCGCACCGTAGAATGCCTGGGGCAAATGGGCTGGCCCGCGAATCACCCCGTAATCCAGCGAGCTCGCGCTTTCATTCGTCACGAACAAACGCCGGACGGCTCTTGGTTTGGCCGCTGGGGCGTGAATTACGTGTATGGAACCAGCGGAGTGTTGCGAGCGCTTGAAAAGATTGGCATGTCAAATCAGCCCGACTGCCAGCGCGCCGCGGACTGGCTGCATTCGGTCCAAAATCGTGACGGCGGTTTTGGCGAGTCAGTCCTGTCTTACTATGATCCTGCGCTGAAAGGCAAAGGCAAGAGCACCGCCTCCCAGACAGCCTGGGGCTTAATCGGTCTCCTGGCAACGGTCGGTCCCGATGATCCAGCCGTAGAACGAGCTGTGGCCTGGCTTCTGGAGCAACAAAATTCTGACGGCACCTGGGATGAGCCCGAATTTACCGGTACCGGGTTCCCCTGCGTCTTTTATCTTAAATATCATTTGTATCGAAATTCCTTCCCGCTATATGCCTTGGCGCGCTACGACAATTTGTCCAAAGGTCGGCCTCCTTTTGCTGGTATGCAGATACCTGCGGCGGAGTTGCAGCATCTAATTGGAAGACAACGGGGGTAATGGATGAGAGTACCTTTAAGCATGACCACCAGCATGACGAAATATCTTCTCGGCAAGAATCTTAGTGGAGCTAAGAAATTTCCGCTGGTGATGATGCTGGAGCCACTTCATGCCTGCAATCTTACCTGCACCGGCTGTGGCCGCATTCGCGAATACAAATCCACGATCAACGAGATGCTGACGGTCGAGGAATGTCTGAAGGCGGTGGATGATTGCGGTGCGCCGATCGTTTCGATTTGCGGCGGTGAGCCTATGATTTACCCCGGGCTCAGCCAACTAGTGGCAGAAATTCTCGGCCGCAAGAAGAATATCATCCTGTGCACCAACGGAATGTTCATCCGTAAGCAGTTGAAAGAATTCAAGCCCACTTCTCGCCTATTTTTCAATGTTCACTTGGATGGCCTCGAAAAGACCCACGATATTTGCGTGGAGCGCGATGGCGTGTTTCGCGAAGCAATCGAAGGCATCAAGGCCGCCAAAGCCGCAGGCTTCCTGGTTACTTCCAACACCACCGTTTACAAGGAAACTGATATCGAAGAGATTGCGGACCTCTTCGCTTACCTGCAAACGCTGGGTGTGGATGGCCACATGATTTCTCCGGCATATTCCTACGCCGCCGTGATGACCAAAGAAATTTTTATGTCGCGCGATGAAATTCGCGACAAATTCAAACAGGCCAGCAAACTTCTTGAACGCTACAACATCATTACCTCGCCGATTTACATGGAATATCTGCGCGGCGAACGCGAATTGATGTGCACCGCCTGGGGCAATCCAACCTACAACCCGCGTGGCTGGAAAGGCCCCTGCTATCTGATGACCGACGCACACCACGCCACCTTCAAGGAATTCATCGACAACACTCCGTGGGAAAAGTACGGTCGTGGCCGCGATCCTCGTTGCGAAGATTGCATGGTCCACGCAGGCTATGAAGCTTCGGCCGTTCTAGGCGGAAATAAAAAGCTCGGCGATACCTGGAAGATGCTCACCTGGACGCTCTCAGGAAAAATGGGCGGCTTGATTGGCGAGCCAACCGAAAGAGAGCTTCGGGCCAAGGCAAACGGCAATGGCAACACTCCTTCCGAGGGTAACGGCTACGGGTCAAGCAAGCGCGTGCTCCCGGTAGCGCCATCAAACCAGCCGCAGGATGAGGTGTTCCGCATTTTATGACCACGCTTGTTACGGGTGCCACCGGCTTTGTGGGTAGCCACGTCGCCCGTCAACTTGTCAGCGTAGGGCAAGCGGTCCGCGTTCTGGTCCGTCCGAACAGCAACCTACAGGCGCTTGCCGGGTTACAGGTAGAGTATTTTGAAGGTGACCTGCGGGACCAGAAATCGCTGGAACGCGCTCTGAAGGGAATTCGGCGCGTTTTTCACGTCGCTGCCGATTACCGGTTGTGGACCCCTCGGCCCGAAGAGATTTACCAGATTAATGTCGAAGGTACCCGCAATTTGCTTGACGCTGCAAGCCATGCGGGCGTTGAACGCATTGTTTACACCAGTACGGTAGCAACCATTGCAGTACCTCGGCGTGGTGCGTTGCCCAACGAAGGCACTCAGGCCACGCTCGACGAAATGATCGGGCATTACAAACGCTCTAAGTTTCTAGCCGAGCAGGTCGCCGTCAATACTGCTTCCTCCGGCCTGCCCGTAGTTATCGTGAATCCCACCGCGCCGGTGGGGCCATGGGATTGGAAGCCGACGCCGACTGGCCGCATTATTCTGGATTTCTTGAAAGGCAAGATGCCGGCATACGTCGATACGGGATTGAACGTGGCCCCCGTGGAAGATATTGCTGCGGGACATTTGTTAGCCGCAGAAAAAGGCCGCGCTGGCCAGCGATACATTCTGGGCGGCCGGAACATGACCTTGAAGCAGATTCTTGATGCATTATCGGCGATTACGGGTCGTCCAGCGCCGCGTGTGCGCTTGCCGCATGCGATTGCGCTGGCCGCGGGATATGCAGATCAGCTGTTCTCGCGTCTTGCGGGACGCGAACCGCAGATTCCGGTCGAAGGCGTAAAAATGTCCCGCCATCGCATGTTTGTGGAGAGTGACAAAGCCGAGCGTGAGCTTGGCTATAAAGTTACTTCGGTCGAAGCCGGTCTAGAACGCGCCGTAAATTGGTATCAGCAACACGGATATTTGGACGCTGGCGCAGGAAACAAGTCCGTCGCGCAGGCAGCCGCGGCATAAGGAAGGGCAGTGAGAATTCTCGCCATCTTCGCGCTGGAAAACGAATTCGCTCCCTGGCGCGCCTTACACGAATTCAAGCCGGCCAAGCTGGGTAACCTGGACCTGCACGTCGCGGATTTTGCGTCTTCCCTAGTGACGGTCGCGCTGACGGGCGTAGGTGCCAGGCAGGCCGCTCTGACTGCTTCACAAATCATGCGCGGCGGCTTTGATGCTTTTGATTGCTGTATTTCGTCCGGACTGGCCGGCGGTCTGCAAAGGAATTACCGTGTTGGAGATGTCTTGGCAGCCCGAAGCGTTTTCTCTGAAGCGGTACCGACCGATGGCGCGAGCCGTTCACTCCCATGCAGCGCTGCCCTTTTGTTATTCGCGGCTGAATCAGGCGCCGCGGTAGTCGAACAGTTTTATAGCGCGGATCATGTGGTTTCAACCGCGCGCGAAAAGCAGGTTCTCAGCACGAAAGCTGACGCCGTAGAAATGGAAAGTTTTGAAATCCTGCGTGAAGCGCAAAGCGCAGGAATTCCGGCTGTGGCCGTTCGCGCAATAAGCGACACGCTCGATGAAGATTTGCCACTTGATATGAGTGAAATTCTTACCGATGAAGGCCAGGTCAGCGTTCCGCGCGTACTCGGCCAAGTCGCGCTTAAGCCCCAATCTCTTCCGGGGCTGGTTCGGCTCGGCAAAAATAGCCGGGTGGCAGCCCAGTCGCTATCTCGTTTTTTGGACCGGTATGTTGCCGCCTTGGCAAACCGCGCGGCGCCGCTTGAAACAAAACTAACTGCAGGAGCGTTTTAGAAGTTGTATGAGCCTAACCATCAGTCCAATTAAATCCGAGAGTTCTTCGCACCGGAAAAGTCAGCATCCAGCGGACGGAAGAATGCGCGCGGGCGTCTATCGCGGCAAAGGCCGTGTGACGGTGGAGTCTGTTCCGATTCCTGAAATTGGTGAGGGCGAACTTCTTTTCCGCGTGGCCGCCTGCGGGATCTGTGGCACGGACATCAAAAAGATTCACCACGGCTTCATAGCGCCTCCGCAAATTCTGGGGCACGAGCTTGCTGGCACGGTAGTTAAGATCGGCCGCGGCGTCACGAAATTTAAACCCGGCGACCGCGTGGTCAGCTTCCATCACATTCCGTGCGGCGCCTGTTTCTATTGCGAGCGCAAGCTTTTTTCGCAGTGCGCCGGATACAAGAAAGTCGGGCTCACGGCTGGCTTTGATCCCAATGGCGGGGGGTTCGCGGAATACGTTCGCGCCATGCCATGGATTGTCGAGCGAGGTATGATCGCGCTGCCTGCAGACGTCAGCTTTGAAGAAGCCACTTTCGTAGAACCCGTAAATACTTGCCTAAAGGCGGTGCGCAAAGCTCGCGTGTCCGAGAACGAAACTGTTCTGGTAATCGGCCAGGGGCCCATTGGCATGTTGTTGATGTTGCTGGCAAAATATGAAGGGGCTGAGGTTTTCACCAGCGACCCCATGCCAGGACGTCGTGCAGCAAGCAAGCGATTTGGCGCAAAAGATTCCTTTGACCCAGGCGCCACGAACTTGCTCCGCGAGATTCGCAGCCGCACCGATGGACGCGGAGCGGACGCCGTTCTGGTCGCTGTGCCTAGTCCGGCATTAGTTCCAGAAGCTTTGGCCCTAACCAGGCCCGGTGGGCGCATACTATTGTTTGCACACAACGATCCGGTCATGCAGCTGACGTTTCCGGCTGCGGCCGTGGGTGTGGAAGAAAAAGAAATTCTCGGCAGCTATAGCGCGTCGGTGGACGATCAGGCGGAATCAGCGGCGATGGTCTTTGCACGCAAATTGCCCGTGCGCGAATTGATTTCGCACCGCTTCCCGCTGGAGCAAATTGAGGAAGCGCTGGGGTTGGCGGCTCGTCCCGCGGATGATACTTTGAAAGTGGTGATACGTCACGAATGAGAGTAGATCGCGAACGCAATGGACACATGACAGCCGCCGTTCTGTACGGCGCTGAAGATATGAAAATCGAGAGCGTTGATATTCCCACGCTCGCAGATGATGAAGTGTTGGTGCGCGTGGAAGTGGCCCTGACCTGCGGGACGGATTTGAAAGTCTGGAAGCAGGGATTTCATCAGCGCATGATTAAGCCTCCTTCGCTTTTCGGCCACGAGCTTGCCGGTGTGATCGAGTTGAAAGGGAATGCCGTAAACGGCGGCTTCCGCGAAGGCATGCGCGTGGTGCCTGCGAATTCCGCGCCCTGCAATGTTTGCCTTTACTGCCGCAAGGGACAGCCCAATCTTTGTGAGGATCTGCTTTTCAATAATGGCGCTTATGCGGAGTACATTCGCATCCCGGGTAGAATCGTGCGCCAGAACATGTTGCCGATTCCCGAAAATGTTTCGTTCGTTGATGCAGCCATGGCCGAGCCGCTCGCCTGTGTTTTGCGCGGGATTCATGAAATGGGAGTCCATCGCGGTGACACCGTAGTCGTAATCGGCTGCGGACCCATCGGTCTGAAATTCATACGCATCCTCTCCGGACGTGGCATGCGCGTCATCGCCATCGGAAAGCGCAAGAGCCAGATGCGCATGGCCGAGCGTCTGGGAGCCGTCGCGGCATTTGATGCTGCAGAGATCGAAAATCCCGTCGGCTTGGTTCGCCAGATCACCGAGGAAGGCCGCGGCGCGGATGCGGTGATCGAAGCCGTAGGCACCGCCACCACTTGGCAGTGGGCGCTTCAAATGGTGCGAAAGGGCGGGACGGTCAACCTCTTTGGCGGTTGCCCGCGCGGCACCGAAGTTAAAATCGATCCCACGGCGCTGCACTATTCTGAAATCACCATCAAGTCTACTTTCCATCACACGCCCCGGTTTATGCGGGAGGCGCTGGAAACCATCGCACGCGGCGAAATTCGAGCCAGCGATTTCATCTCAGGCGAAGCGCCGCTGTCTGACTTGCCCCAAGTTTTTGAGCACATGAAGCACCGCAATGGAGAGATGAAGACGGCCGTCATTCCCTAGGTGTTCGCACTAGCATCAAATGCAGAAGCTATAGTAATTTGAACTGGAACAACCGCCGCCCGAATCAGGGCACCATGTTAGCCACACCAGAATTGCAAATTGCGCGCAATCTTCCCGCGGAGGGCTGCGACCCCGCCGCGGCACAGCGTTACACACGTTGGCTGGCTACCCATCACTACGAGAATTTCAATGTTGTTTCCCGCCTGCTGCCACGCCGTCTGCATCAGGATTTCTACAATGTGTATGCCTACTGCCGGTGGTCGGACGATTTGGGCGACGAAGTCGCCAATCCCGCCCGCGCGCTGGAATTGCTGGACGCCTGGGAAATGGAGCTGAGAACCATTTACGAACGCGGCCGCGGGCCTGCCCACCCGGTTTTGATCGCTCTGAGTGAAACGATCCGCGAGAAGAACATTCCTATTCAGCCCTTCAGCGATTTGTTGTGCGCATTCCGGCAGGATCAGATAGTCCAGCGCTATGCCGATTGGGATTCTGTGCTCGACTATTGTGTCTACTCGGCCAATCCCGTCGGCAGGCTGGTCCTTTATCTGTGCGGTTACCGCGACGACGCGCGTCAAAAACTCTCCGACTACACTTGCACCGCGTTGCAGCTTGCGAATTTCTGGCAGGACGTTTCGCGCGACCTTGAAAAGGGGCGCATTTATATTCCCACCGATGCTCTGGCTGAACACGGTTTAACGGAAACGGATGTCGTAGCGCGAAAGTTCGATGCGCGTTACGTGGCACTGATGAAATCCCTGATTGCGCGCACTCGCGCTCTTTTTCACGCGGGCCTTCCTCTGGCACAGACGGTCGAACAATTCTTGCGCGTCGATTTGGAAATGTTCACCCGCGGCGGGCTGGCTATTCTCGAGGCCATCGAATCTTCGGGCTACAACACGCTCGAGCATCGGCCGGCCCTCACGAAATGGACGCAGATGCGCCTGCTAGCGGGAGCTCTGATGTCACGCTTTTTTTCGCGAGGAGCTAAACTTTCCCTAGACCAACCTGCGGCGACGTTACCGAAGCCCGCTCGCGTCGCGCGCCCTTCTGCGAATTCCGTTTCAGTCTTACAGTCCGATTCAGAGAGGGTGGCTGCTTCGTACGCCGAATGCGCTCGAATCGCGAAAGAGTCTCGCAGCAGTTTCTATCTTGCTTTCTTCGGACTGCGTAAGGAAAAGCGCAATGCTCTCTGCGCGCTCTACGCTTTCATGCGTCTGGTGGACAACGTTTCCGACGAGCCAGATGATCTGGACTCGAAGCGCGGAGGCCTCGCGCGCTGGCGCGCAATGCTCGACGACGCGATCGCCGGTCGTACCGCCGCCAACGCAATTCTTCCGGCCCTGGCCGACACCATTGCGCGTTTCGAAATCCCTTCGCGCTACTTTCACGATTTGATTCTAGGCGCCGAAATGGATTTGACGGTTTCTTCCTACGCCACATTCGACCGCCTTTCCGAATACTGTTATCGTGTTGCAGGCACCGTAGGGCTTACCTGTCTGCATGTTTTCGGTTTCCGTGATCCGAAAGCTCCCGATTTGGCAGAACGCCTGGGCCTCGCGTTTCAGTTGACGAATATCATTCGCGATGTCGGCAGCGATTTCGAAATGGGCCGGATTTATCTTCCGCAGGAAGATCTCGATCGGTTCGGAATAACTCAATTGCAAGTGTCTGGCCCACTCAATCCGCAGCTTCAAGAATTGCTGGAATTCGAAGCCGATCGCGCCTGGCATTTCTATCGTGAAGGCGCCTCGCTGGTCGATCGCGTGGATGCCGATAGCCGCGCCACACTCTGGGCTTTGATTCGAACCTACAGCAGTCTCCTGGCACGGATCGAAGAAAGTGATTTTGATGTTTTTTCTTCGCGAGTTTCGTTGTCCAGTGCCGAAAAAATTCAATATCTCCTGACGGCGGGGATGAGCGGTTGGTGGAAGAAGGATGCCCTCGCAAAGCGTTCTAGTGATCGGCGGCGGTCTGGCAGGAC
>Ga0209420_1000091_pt1 | contig 57134 bp, 58 predicted proteins | sample BlaSpr_A8_OM1_O1_FD_187972 | JGI IMG/M metagenome (GOLD analysis project Ga0209420, IMG submission 187972) | Forest soil microbial communities from Thunder Bay, Ontario, Canada - Black Spruce, Ontario site 2_A8_OM1_O1 (SPAdes) (version 2) | ecosystem: Environmental > Terrestrial > Soil > Boreal... | reverse complement strand
AAACCCTGCTGCTTCGCAAACTCAATCTGCCACTGCTTCTGCTTCGCGCCATAGCCGCGACGGCGAAACTCCGGCAGAACACCGGTAGTCATGATGTGCAAGCAGCCCGGCCGCGGTTCGACGTCAAAGTCCGTATCGGGCAGAAACGCCGTGCAACCCACAATCGTCCCATCTACAATCATCCAGTAAGATTCGAATTCAGCCCATTCCTCGGCGGAGAACAGGTCCGCCGGGAAGGGTGCAAAGATCCTGCGGTCAACATCGAAGAGCAGCGCAAGCTCATCCGGAACGACAACTTTTCTAAACTCAATCTCCACGCTTCCCCCGCGCTGGAATTCTACATGGCCGGGGTAACCAAGGGTTGACATCAGTATCTCTTTGTCTCACGCTAACAGGCAGGGGTCACACCATGGTGGCCGTAAAGGATGTTTCGAAACTCTTCGCCGGTGTTGCTAAATCAGAATTGCGTTGACATTTACTCTACTGGATGTTTTTGTAGCTATAGATGAGGCTGAGAGCAGGTTTCTTTTATTCCGCGGCAATCCTGATTTTCTTCGGCTCGCTTTATTTGCTCACGAAGGCTTTTGACCTGCTGAACAAGCCCAGCGACACCGCAGTTTTCGGCGGCATTCTAATCATTGTCGCGCTGATTGCACTGGTGCCTTCTGCATTGCACTGGATTTGGCATCATCATGTCACGCCGCACGCCTACCCTATGCGAACACGAAAAGAGGAAAAAGATGCAAATTGAAATGAATCGCCCGATTCACTTTCGCAAATGGATTGCGCTCGCTGTCCCGGTTTTGATTGTCGCGTTGTTCTTTGCCGGATGCGCCACCAGAATCGGCCCCGGCCGCGTTGGGATTAAAGTGGACCTCGCCGGAACGCAGCGCGGCGTGGAAGACCTGCCCATACGCACCGGCTGGGTTTTCTACAATTTTCTTTCGTCCACCATCGTTGAGTATCCCACCTCGATTCAAACCGCGAAATGGACCAAGGACTTGAACGAAGGCTCGCCCACCAACGAGGAAATGTCGTTCAACACGAAGGACGGACTCACCGTGTACGGCGATCTTTCCGTTTCCTACCATCTAGAAGCCGCCAAAGTCCCTGCGTTCTACGTGAAATTCCGCAATGACAATATCGAGCAGTTCACGCACGGCTTTCTGCGCAACGTCGCGCGCGACGCCATCAATCGCACCGGCTCGCAATACACCGTGCAGGAAATCATGGGCGAAAAGAAATCCGAGCTCGAGATCGATTCGCGCAAAGATTTGCAACAGCAGGTTACTGACATTGGCGTGGTCATCGACCAGTTTGGGTTCATAGGCTCGCCGCGCCCGCCCGAATCGGTGATCACCGCCATCAACGCGAAAGTTCAGGCGCAGCAAATCGCGGTGCAAAAGCAAAATGAGCTGGTGCAGTCGCAAGCCGACGCGGCCAAACTCGTCGCCGCCGCCGAAGGCCAAGCGAAAGCGCAAATCGCCATTGCCAATGGCGAAGCCGAATCCAACCGCTTGCGCGCCGCGTCCATCAGCGAAAACATCATCAAGTGGCAGCAGCTCGCCGTCACCGACCGCTGGATCGCAAAGTGGGACGGCCAAATGCCCTCGGTCCAAGCCGGCGGCAATATCCCGGGCATGCTCCTGGACATCAAGCCGCAACCCACAAAATAAGCAGTGTCAGCTCCTGCGGCAGCCGACAATTGCACGATGTATTCGTTCTGCATGTAGTTCGCGATCCTGCTGCTCAATTTGCCGGAAGACTAAGGGGCAGGCCGATCTGCGGTTCGGGCGTACGAGTGTTCGTCTTGAGAGCGGTAAGCAGGTCATCGCCGCGACCAACGAAGGCAATTCCTACGCTGATCTGTTGGGCCGTATCCTAAAGGTTCCCCCCAGCCTGTTGATTGTGGATCCACGAGCGTCGCTTCCGGCTGAACTTGTGTCTCAGCTACGACCAGAACCACCGAAATTGATATGCGGAGGAGCGGCGTACATTCCCAATAAGATTTCCGGGGAAGAGCGCGAAGCCGCGGAATTGTGCTTGCGATTCCTGGAAGGGTATTGCGAAGCTCATGGAGTGTAACGGCATGAAGCGAAAGGGAACTCTCGTTGGTAAAAGTCTGCGTCTCGAGATGCAGTCCGAAGCAGGGCCCTTCTTGAAATTCTAGCAAATGGTCTGCCGTTCCTATTGCTTCGGCGGAGGAGGAACTGGTTCAGACCAGTGGCAGTCGCGAAATTGCCAGCGGCCATCGCGATATTGCACGACACCTGTGAAGTATCCGTTTTCCTCCACTCGGCGGCCGCTAGCCCACATCTGAATCTCGCGGTACGAAGCAGCTACCACTGCAATCTCGGGCGCCAGTGGATCGACTCGCAAATCGTCGCCCCATTTCAGTTCAATCTGTTTAATGGACTTCGCGACCTGTTGAATTCCGGTAGCAGCATCCGCACCACTTGCGAAAGCCATCTGGCCATCGACGACCATGAAGAACGCCGGCGTGTCGGCAAAGTATTTGCGCCAAGCTGAGGGTCCATCTTGTGTGACGTCGTGCGCCGCGTCGCTCATGAAATGTCGCACGTCGCCATCGATTTGAATGAAGTCTATATGCACAACACCGGGCGTCTGGTGGTGTGTGTGGCACCCCGAAAACGCGAAACTTACCAGCATGAGCGCACGCGCCCATCTAGACGTGAATAAGTTTCCCATCGACTGATCTCCTTCTTGCAAGCGGCCACGATCAACAAATCGGCGCCGTAACGCTCACTTGGAGGGCAAGTGTTCCGAATGTACCACGGCGAGGGTCGCCAGGAAGGTATAACTTAACCCGACGGAAACCCCGCAAGAAGAGGTTGTTGTGACGGGGTTGGCTGAGCGCAGCTGAATGCACTTCAAGGCGGCGTATCCGGCTTTCGCTACCGACGGCGAACTCCGTAGCCTGCGGCGGCGCAGCTTTTATATTCGTGACGAAATACGCGCAATCGCAGCCGAAACATTGCTAGAATATTCGAGAATATTAACTGGAGGCAATTATGGCAAAGACTGTAGAAGTGGAAATCACCTTCACCGACCGCACATCCGGTCCCGGCACGTCCGCCGGCAAATCGGTTGTCACTGCCGGTAGCTTGGCAGCCGGAATCGGCCGCGGCGTCCGCGAAATCATGAAGAAGATGGACCGCAAGCAGCGTTTCGACGCCGCCAAGCACGGCATCAACGTCTCCGCAAAATTGACCGAAGGCGAAAGCGCATCCGCTAGCACGGAATCGGACGACGAAGAAGACGAGAGCGCAGACGCTGCCAACGCATAGCTAATTCGTAGGACGGACGCTTGCTCCAGGCTTCACCCAGCGAAAGCGCGAACAAGCGCTGAGGTGTTATTTTGGCGTACGCGATTACATCAAGGCTAACGGCTACAAAGACCTGAATGCGGAACGCTTTTCGGCCCTTTTTTGAAGTCACCGCTCTTGAAGCGAATCCCACATAAAGTTTCATTTCAGGGGCGATTACTTGGCTCTTGCCTGCTGCCTGTCCGAGCCAAACGTTGCTAGAATGCTCGGCATGCTCATGTTTATCCTCACAGTGATGGCGGGGATGTTGTGCGCCATCACGGAACCAATTCCACGCGTGGCCGTTCGGGGTAGGGAACCGCGCGCTATGACGCTCGCTTCCAGCGCGGCTGACGACGCGAGCTGGTCCGTACAAACCAGCGGCATCGACACCAACCTCCGCGGCGTCAGCGCCGCAAATAGCGTTGACGCGAACGGCGCAGACCACATCACCGTGTGGGCCAGTGGTTCCAACGGCGTGATTCTGTTTTCGAGCGATCTCGGCAGAACCTGGAAGCGCCTCCACGTAGCTGAAGGCGGCGCGCTGGATTTCCGCAGCATTGCGGCGTTCGACGCGAAGCATGCCTACGTTATGTCCAGCGGCAACGGCGACAAATCGCGGATCTACGAAACGAAAGACGGCGGCGAAACCTGGAAGCTGGAATTCGCCGGCAAGAACCCATCGCTTTTTCTCGACGCGCTCGTCTGCAACTCGCAGTGTTACGCGCTCAGCGATCCCGTCGATGGCAAATTTCTGCTGCTTTCCAACCACAACAACGGAACCTGGAGTGAACTCCCCGGTGACGGCATGTCTGCCGCGTTGCCAGGAGAGGGCGCGTTTGCCGCCAGCGGAACTTCCCTCGCCCTCGGCACCGATGGCGCAATGTATTTCGGCACCGGCGGAGCAAAAGTTGCGCGCATCTTTCACTCCGCGGACTACGGCAAAACCTGGACCGTCACGGACACTCCCGTCGCTATCGGAAACTCCTCATCAGGAATATTTTCTGTGGTGTGCACGCCGTGGGCCCTGGTGGCGGTGGGCGGCGATTATAAAGACCCGAGTCGGTCCGATCGCGTGGCCGCCTATTCTGTCGATCGAGGAAAAACGTGGCAGCTCGCGGCACAACAGCCCGGCGGATATCGTTCCGGAGCCGCCGCGTTGTATGGCTCAATTCTAGCCGTCGGTCCCACCGGTGAAGATATCTCTGACGACTTTGGCGCTCACTGGAAACACATTAGCTCGCTGGACCTGAACGCCATTTTCGTTCTGGACACACACAACGCTTGGGCCGTCGGCGTAAAAGGCACCATCGGCCGCTTCATCAACCACAAACAATATTCAGTTCAGAACAACATGCGCGAGCAAAGCGAACGCCCACAATCCGCTTTGAGATGAACGGAACATACGACCCCGAGGAAATTTCCCAAGCTCGCTAGATCTTCGGCCCTACAATTTGCCCATCAAATACAGAACCAGCAAAATTAATAAAATGAGACCGACGCCGCCTGTAGGATAGTAGCCCCAACCTTTGCTATGCGGCCAGGTCGGCAAACTCCCCAGCAGCGCAATGATCAGCACAATCGTTAGCACTAAAAACATGTGTCCTCCTCTAGCTTTACGTTGTCATCCCGAGTGAGGCCGTTCTGTGGCTGACGAGGGACCCACTTTTCTTGTCTCTGTTCTTGATTTGCTTCACGTTCCGCTCGCATCCGACACGCCCGGCCTCAACGATCCGCTTTTCTCTCTCAAAATCAGCAGAATCCTCAAATCAATCAAGGCGTGTAAAATCATCGGCAAAAGCAGACTTCCTGTCGCCAGAAATAAAACCCCGAAAAGAGCGCCAACAATCGCCGTCTGTACGATCCCGACGATCCCCTGATAGAGGTGCGCAATCCCAAACACGCAAGCCGACAAGATGAGCGCCGCAAGCAACCCAAGGTGAACCGGCAGTTCGCGAAAGTATTGAATTAAAAATCCGCGGTAAAGAATTTCCTCGCAAACACCCGCCGTAATCGCAACTAAAACAAACCAGCGCCGCTCCTCAGCAGTCCCTGGAAGAATAAAATTCAATTTCTCCATGCTTTTCGCCACTCGGGCACGAGTCGTCTCGCTCCGCATCATAACAATGATAGGCAGAAACAACGCAATCACTGCCGCGCCCGTAAATCCTATGACACCTGCCGGGCCTGGCAGCCAAGAAGCTTCGCCAGCACCGCGATGAACCGTAAGCACAGCGCGCCATCCAAACACAATGCACGCCAGCGCCGAAAAACCCCACAACCCCAAAAGCGTTTTCTTGTATGCACGAATCTTCACACGCGGATCGCTGCTGCTCTTCAACCGCTTGGTCTCGAAGTGTTCCCAAATGGGCACCGCCACAATTAGAAAAATTGCGATCAGGTTTTCGGTCATTATGGGAGCCAGAACCAGAAGACAGACGCAAATAGTGGCCAAGCTAAATCCAAAGATTAAAGCAATGTTATTCCAAAAGAGCTGGACAACCTAGGGCTTATAACCGGAAGGAGCTTTGAGCATGAATCTAACCAGCCTCGGCCAGATTATAGCTGAAAGAAAGTTGGTGATGCGAAGCGATTCGGGCGCGCTGCATGAAGTGCTCCTGCTGCTGGGAAAACCACAGCAGTTCTCTGACTCGACTAATTATTCTGTCCCTGTCAAATCAAAGGAGCGGGTGGCGAGAAGATCAAATATTTTGCCGGAGTTGATGCTTTTCAGGCTTTAGATTGCACGCTTTTGGCCCTTGGAGCGGGGTTGCAATATTTAAGTAAACAGACGAATGGAAAAATTAGCTGGGACGCGGACGAGCGTGCTTCACTCGGCTTTCCGGCTCCGGAATGATGAACCTAAGGCTATCCGCTTAGTCGCGAGAAGACTCTTCCGGTAACGCTTAGTTGCTTGCGCTCGCTTTGGCCGCTGGCGCGCAGAACCGATCGAACGCCTTGGTCAAATCGGCGGCAATCGCCGACGGGTCGCGTCCCTCAATATTCGTGCGCTCCAGCATGAAAACAACTTTGCCATCGCGCATTAACGTGATGGAGGGAGACGACGGCCCATATCCGGTAAAATATCCGCGCGCGCGTTCGGTTGCTTCCGAATCCTGCCCTGCAAACACGGTGTACAAAAGCTCCGGCCGCGGCGTCCTGGAAATTGCCCGAGCGATCGCCGGACGCGCTCGTCCCGCCGCGCATCCGCAAACCGAATTCACCACCACCAGCGCCGTTCGCTTTTCCTCTTTCAACGCTGCGTCCACTTCCTGCGCCGAGCGCAATTCGTTAAATCCAATACTTCGCAATTCCTCTCTCATCGGTCGAAGTAAATCTTCGGGGTACATCGCCATTGCCACCACTCCTTTGCCAATTAGCAATCTTGAATTTTCATCGCGCGAAGATGCCGCTCTGCCACGCAAATCACTGGCGGATGCGCGCAGGGACAGCACATCCATTCTACCGCGTTTCGCGCACAGAGAACGCCACATCACAACAATTGTTCGCACAAGCAGCCACCGCCCGCTTATAGCACCCTGCGCCAACAGCCACATAACCCGCTTCGCGGAATGTCATTGGTGTTGCCTACGATTGCAAGCAGGGAACCGTACAGGGTTAATTCTTCGAACGTCTGACGAAATATTTAAAGAGGGACAATCCGCCGGTAAGAGGAAGCAGGAAAACCTGTTTGATAATTCCCGTGCGACGCTCGATGCGATCGTGAACCTGGTCCGCCTCAACTTTCTTCGCCGCCACCACCGCGGTAATGTACTTCGCAAAATCCACGCCACACTTTTCGCACGATCCGCCCCTGCGCTGCTCGTGCTTGCACGCCGGACACTCAAACCGCAGCGTCGCATGGCATCGTGGACAGAATCGCGCGACTTCGCGCGCGTCTGCCGCGCACTTAGGGCACTTAATCATGCGCTGCGGAATCGGCGTTGCGTTGAGCGACGTTCTGCTTCGCACGCCAGCGCTAGGCGCAGCTCCCGCGCGAACTTCCGCGCCAACCGGCGCAGCCGCGCGCTTCTCCGCACTGGCCGCGTCTGCCGGCTTAGCAGCCGTCTCGCCAGATTTCCCTGGCGTGAAAGTCCTACTCATGCTCATAGTTTATCTGGTTAGCGCACCGATAAAATTGCGCCCCGCGGAAAACGCCGCTTGCCGTTAACTGTCCCTTTGTACAGGTGGGGTCGCTTAGAGTTTGTTCTCTTCTAGCCGCAATCGAGGATGGCAATCGTTTCCGGGCTTCGTTCGTCTGGACGAAAGCTTTGTACCTGTAAGGAAGCTTGGCGGACGCTTCTTAGCGGGCCGTTCTTTCTTTAGGCATCAAGAAAAAGCCGTTGGCTCACCGGAAGGAAGGGAATTTAAACCTCTTGCCAATTCCGTTCGACACGCCCAGCACTTTCTTCCGCCCGTTTCCATTCGCCTCGCATCCGGGACGCCGCGTCGGATCGCCTGGCCGCGGAATAAATTTCGGTTGTAAGTGAACAGGCAGCGGCGCCAGCAATCGCACCACATGCCCTAGCCGTTCCTGCTTGAAAGGTTTTGCCATGCAAACAACTGCGCCTACCGAATGTGCCGTGGAATAGTCGCTGGGGTAAGCCGAGCGCGTGACCAACACTACCGGAATATTTCGCAACCGCGAACTCGATTTCACGTGCGCGCAAATATCAAATCCGGGCAATCCTTCGCCTTCCACTTCTGCGATCACCAGCGCCGGCGTGAAGATATCCAGTACATCGCGCGCTTCCGCACTCGTGCCCACCGCGATTACTTCGTACCCTTCGTTCTTAAAATATACTTTCAATGAATCGCGCAATGTCGCATCCGCATCCACCGCCAGCACCAGCGGCCGTTTCGTATCCGGCGTCGCTGTAGGAGTCGGAACATTGATCGCAGCGTCCGCCAGTTTGCGTCCGCAAGAATCGACGAGGTCTTCGCCAACGCCACCGCCCAGCGCTATTGCCACGCGTCGCTGTCCGTCAGAACCTTCGTGAACGCGCACCACGCGGCCAGGTTGCTCCGCCGGAATCGCGTTAACCGCTTTGCTATAAGGAAAAGTGACCATCACATCCATGCCGCGCGAATAGCAACCGAGCGAGGTGACGAATAGCAATCCAAGCCGCGAAACGTCCACCGTGGTGGTGACTTCATCGGGTCCGCCATTGGTGATGTTTACGCCGCGCACGCGCACAGGAGAGGAAATCAGCGCGCGACGACGGCGCCGACGATCTAAGCCCGTTTGCCCATTGGGAGGTTTGGTCTCTTGAACAGAAGATTGAACGGTCTTCTCGACTTGCGCTGTTTCCAACACTGCCGTCGGAATCGTTGCGCATTCCGAGGAGATCGCGCCGCTTTCCTCCACTACAAGCTCGGTGCAATCGCCGCAGCTTTGAGCAAGATCGTGCAGCGAATATTCGGTCACGCATGCCTCCGCTACTTTCTCAATCTCCTCCAGCAACTTGGCGTCTTCTTGTCGCGCGTCCGGCTTTACGGTCGCGCGGACTTCCGCCTGAATACTGTGTAACAGGCTCGCCAGCGGTCCGGCTGCATTTGCAGCCGCGAGTGCCGCATCCGTGTTCGGCCGTCCTGCTATCACTGCGTCGCACATGGCGTCCAGCATGCGACCTTCGCTATCGAAACCTGTTGCATCGCCAGCCTTGGCAGCATTGGCCGCCTCGCGCAACCCGCGTTCAATTTCGGCCGCCAGCGAGGAAGAAATATTGTCCACACTATTTGCATCATGAATATTGGAATTGTTCGAGTCGCTCATCCTTGTATGAACCCCTTGAAATAACTTGTTCGTGGTTAAACTGTAGCAATCGGAGGGAGCACGCGCACTAGCGTGGAAGTCACATTCGCGCAGTACTCATCAGGTGAAATCAGTAGTACTACCGTTATCGCGCTTAACTAAAAGGAACCTCAAGGGATAGGGGATTGCCCTCTCGGAAAGTACCAGAAAGACGCACGGAAGTTCGGCTAGCTAGCCCAAAAACCAGGGCGAATGCCAAACGGCTGTGTGGCGAGTTTTACCATTCACTCCCTGCAGACAGGCCCGCCAAAGTGCTAGATTCCTTGCCTACTGCGCTCCTCAGTATTTGTCACTTGTACGTTTACGTACAATATCGTAGAATTAGGACGATTTCGTACAATGGACACAAACACTGTAGTGGTTCTGATAGCAGACGTGGTGAAGTCCAGCGCGCTCGGAGAATTGCGCGGATTACTAGGCGCGGGAATTGACAGGGCTTCTCGCGAGCATCTGAAACGAAAGTGGATCCGACTGCCATATTCCGTTACTGCCGGAGACGAATTTCAAACCATCAGCACATCGCCGGACAACATCCCCGAAGTGATACTGGATTTGCGCCTTTGGCTACAACCGCTGCAACTCAGGGTCGGAGTCGGTTTCGGTCCTGCGCCGAAGCGCATTCAAGCGCCGGTGAATCGCCTTGCAGGCCAGCCATTTGTTTTTGCACGCGCCGCACTGGAAAATCTGAAGCGCAAGAACGATTACAAATTTGAGGTCCTTACCTCCTTCCGTTCTAAGAATCAGGTGTTCGACTCAACTGCCAATCTCATTTATGGTCTCCATGACACGCTGCTCTTGCGCATCACCTCGAAGCAATGGGAAAATATCGGAACTTTCCGGAAGCGGCGCCGCTTGGATACTTCCGCCAAGGCGCTGGATCTGGATGCTTCTACCGTGTGGCGAAATCTTCGCCGCGGGCATTTCTGGCAGCTGGAAGAGACCGTTGCAGGGATGCGAACCCTAATCCGCGCCAGCCACCTTTAGGACGACATCGTCCTAAAACATAGATTTAGGACGAAAACGTACAAAATGACCCTTCGTGCCCCTCTGGCTCTCTATCTCGCCCATCTCCTCACTGATTTTATTTTTCAATCTTCCCACTTGGTGCAGCAAAAGAGGCGCGGCCATGTGATCGGCTACCTAAAACATGGCGCGATCCATTATGTGTGCATGCTATTGGCCGCGGCATTCTTCCTGCCGGGAGAAGTAAGGTCGCCGCGTTTTCAGCTCGTAGTAATCGCGCTCACTCTAGTTCATCTTCTGATCGATTTTTGCAAAATTCATCTCGCGAAATCACGACTCGCCGCCGACAGCGCCATGGCCTTCATCGTCGACCAAGTTGCGCACTTCATCACCGTCGTTTGGGCGGCTTGCTTGATCGAGCAGACGCCGTTGCTAAACGTCGCGCGCGGGAGCCTACATCTGTTACGGCGTCAGCCCGATCGGGTCCTGTTTCTGCTGGTCGTTTACATCCTCGTAATCTTCGCCTGCGGCTATTTGATTCGCTTCGCGACTAAACCCTTGCTGCGCCAAGTTGGCTTGGACACCCCGCAGGCGCAAGCGTCCGAAGCTCGGCCACGCGAAACGCCCGCGCAATTGAGCAATGCTGGAATGTACATCGGTTGGCTGGAAAGATTTCTCGTGCTCACCGCACTCTTGTTACATGCACCTGCCGCCGTCGGCCTGATCATTGCCGCAAAGTCTGTCGCGCGCTTCCCGCAATTCCATCGCGAACAATTCGCCGAGTACTTCCTTATTGGCACGCTTCTAAGCATCTCCGTGGCCTTCATAGGTGGCGTAGTATTGATGAAGGTTTTCTTCGGTGCCGAAATCCTGCCGCAATAGTCTTTCAAGGAACCTGTCCGCTGCAGCACATAAATTTGTGGGGGGGCGGCATGCTGCGCCGGGCATAAATACTTGGCAAGAGTTGCAGCCTGTGACGCGTTTTATGGTGTCGAGGAGCTTCACCACAATCGTTGACTGCCTAAGCTACAGCGGGCACGGCATGCTGCGCACCTGCAAAACCTGAGCTAGTTCAAAAGTAAGAGGGACATCCCCCAGCCACGCGAATCGCGCCCCTGGGGATGTCCCCTTCGCTGTTTCGATCTGATTGTGCGACTGCTAAAGTTGAGCCCTAGTGGTGATCGACGATAGCAATGGCCTCGTCCACGTGATGATGCGCGTGGTGAAGATGGTCTAAAATGCGCGCCTGCAAACCTCGCGTGGTCGGATTGTCCTCTTCCTTACTGCAATCGCCAATCGCCCGGTCCAGCACTTCGCGTGCCTTGTGCAAACGTCCCGCCCAGGGCCAGTGCGGATCTACCGCCGCGTGTTCGTCCAAGCCTTTTCCATCATCGATAGAAGCCACTTTCAATTCACGGATCGCCTCATCGATTTCGTGAATAGCCGATCGTTCCTCGGCTCCCAACTCTCCTCCATTCGGACGTTGCAAAAGTGCTCGTGCGAATCGCAAATCGGAGAGTGCGTGCAGGTAGTGCGGATGGTGTTCTTGAGCTAGCAATTGTTGCGAAGCTATCGGCAGCAGAAGCGCCAAGGCCGCCGCGACAAGTGAGATTTTGACCAGTGTTTTCATTCGTGATTTCCTCGCAATCGATTTGTAAGGCAAAGGACACACGCAAGGCGCGCCCCCATGATCGATTTAACACGAGTTTGGTAGCGAAGTTCCGGGGACCTTCCGCTTAAGTCGTCTCAGAGATAACACCCATCTTGCAAACTCCTCCGCTCAAGGTTTCGTTTTAGTTTTGCCTTGAGTTTCTTTTAGGTTGCCGCGTAACGCTCCTTCGATTGCGTGGCACCATCGCGCTCGCCCTCCCAAACTGTCATCCCAAGCGAAGATCCGTGCGTTTTAGCCTTGCCCCTGTTTTTCAGGGACTCGGGACGCAGTTCGAGGGATCTGCTTTTTCTTCGGCTGCCGAATTCCCCTTGTCCTTCTCGTGACCGGTTCTCCCGCAATAATTGACACTTAAGGAACTACCTAGCAAAATTCTCAGCAGACTTTTACCAGAGGTGCGGATGCGCCAACTTGGGAGGCGGCTTGGTTTTGCGATTACTTCAGCTTTCTTGGCAACAATCGCGGCGACGCTCGTACGAGCTGTCCCGACACAAGTCGAAGCAAGAACTCCGGGGTCACAAGCCGCGCCTCAGGGAAGCAACCAAGCGTCCAACGCGGTTACCTGTACCGTTGAGGTCTCGCCCAAAACCTACTCCGCTCCCATCGCCGAAGCCCTTCAGCTCTACCGCACAGGAAAATTGGACGCCGCAGCCGCCGCCTACAACGCCATCATCTCCGCGGGCGGCCCCGACCTGCTCCTCGCCTACATCGGCCTGTCGCGCGTCTATCTTCGCCAGGAAAAAGTGAACGAAGCATTCGCTGTAGCCAGCAGCGCGGTCGCGCTAACGCCCGGCAAGACTCCTGCCATCACTGCGCTAGGCGAAGTGTATTTCCGCCAGGGGAAAATGAGGCTGGCCGAAGATTCTTTTCTGAATCCACAAAAGGTCTGCGACATCGACGCGCGCTCCTACCTGGGGTTGGCCAAAATTTATCGCGCCACCTCCAATTACAAACGCGAGAAGCGTGCTATCGGCCAGGCTTATAAACTCGATCCGGACGATCCCGACATCAAGCGCGTTTATATGGACACGCTGAGCCACGCCGAGCGGATTAAATTTCTTCAAGACTATCTCAGCCGCGAAACAAATGATGACGTCGAGGATCGCGCCGGGCTCGTGCGTGAGCTCGCCGTCCTGCAAGATCAGGTGCAGGGAACCGGACGCGGTTGCCGTATTACTTCCAAACTTACGGACACCGAAACCCCACTCGAACCTCTGCTCGAAGATCCCAAACACATTCGGGGCTACGGGCTGAAGATAAAAGTTAACGGTGTTCCGGCAAAGCTATTGCTGGATACCGGAGCGGGTGGAATCCTCATCGATAAGAGGACTGCGGAGAAGGCTGGCGTCAAGAAGGTCGCCGACGCTGCCGCGGGCGGAATTGGCGATAAGGGTTTCGCGAGCGGATATATTGGCTTCGCAAATTTCATCCAGGTGGGCGACTTGCAATTCGAAGGCTGTTACATTCAGGTTCTCAACCGGCGCTCGGTGCTTGGCGACGATGGCCTGATCGGCGCGGATGTGTTTGAAAGCTATCTCGTGGACATTGATTTTCCCGACGCGAAATTCAAGCTGTCAGCTCTGCCCCCCTATCCCGACGCCTCTCCCAAAGACGCCGTGTCGCAGGCCTCCCTCGCATCCAACCCCGAGCAGGGTGACAATGTGCGTGATCGCTATGTTGCTCCGGAGATGAAGAAATACACGCCGGTTTTTCGTTTCTATCACATGCTGTTGATTCCCACTTCGGTCAACAATTCACCCGCCACGCTTTTCGCTATGGATACCGGCGCCTTCGCCAACACCATCACCCCGGAAGCAGCCAAGCAAGTCACCAAACTCAATCGAGATGAAGACTTGCGCGTGGAAGGAATCAACGGCGAGGTCAAAAATGTTTATACCTCTACGGTGAGCTTGAAGTTTGCCTATTTCAAGCGAGACCGCGAGGAACTGACCACCTTCAGCCTCGACAGCACCAGCAAAGCTATCGGCACGGAAGTTTCCGGCCTGCTCGGCTTCGTCATGCTTTACATGCTGGACATCAAAATTGATTACCGCGACGGCTTGGTCAACTTCACCTACGTCCCTCTCGGCGCCAAGCCCAAACCCGTCCCAAACTAGCCCCGATTCGCCGCCGTCGTCACGGCAAAAGACTCACGCCATGGCGTCGGGAACATCGTCGGATGTCATCGACCGCGCTTTGGCCGATGGCATCACCAATGCCGCTGATTTCGCAATACGGCGCCGCCGATACGAGGCCGTGTTTATAGCCCCGCGCAAGGCTGCCGGATTTTGTAGGGGCGCAGCATGTCGCGCCCGGGCAGATGCTGACAGAACCGCTTGATCTGACCCCATCCGGTGCACGAATGGGTAACATGCGCAACTAATGCGATCATTGACAGGTGTGAGGCTACCGCGCAGAATTCTGCGGCACACGTTCTGACTAGAGGATCAAATGCGCCATCTTGGGACGCGGCTTAGTTTTGCGATTCTTGTAGTTTCGATCGCAGCAATCACTGTTGCGCTCGCGCCGTCCGTCCCCGCACAAGACGCCGCAAAAACTCCGCAAGCACAATCCGCGCCACAAACAGGCAATCAACAAGCACCCAAGACGGTAACCTGCACAGTTGACACTTCGCCCAAGACGTTCTCCACCCCCATCGCTAACGCGCTCCATCTTTACCGCACCGGAAAATTCGACGAAGCAGCCGCCGCCTACAATGCCCTCATCTCCGCAGGCGGCCCCGACCTGGTCCTCGCTTACACCGGCCTCGCGCGCGTTTATCTCCGCCAGGAAAAAGTGAGCGAAGCATTCGCCGCGGCCAACAGCGCCGTAGCATTGACTCCGGGAAAAACTCCCGCGATCACCGCACTAGGCGAAGTGTATTTCCGCCAGGGAAAATTAAAGGAGGCGGAAAGCGCTTTCTTGAATCCGCTCCGCGCCTGCGATGTGGACGCGCGCTCCTACCTTGGCCTCTCTCGTCTCTACCGCGCCACTTCAAATTATGCACGCGCGAAAAACTCCATCGACCAAGCCTACAAACTCGATCCGGACGATCCCGACATACAGCGCTCCTACATGTACTCGCTCAGCCGCTTCGAAGTGGCTGCATTTCTCCGCACCTATCTGAGCCGCGAGACTGACGACGATGCAGAGCACCGCCACAACCTCCAGCGCCAACTGGAACTCCTCGAAGATGAGAGCCAGCAAAAAGCGCGCTGCCGCATCACTTCCAACGTAACCGCCACGCAAACCAACATGGAAACTTTGCTCGAAGGTCCCAACCGGTTGCGTGGTTACGGCTTAAAAGTGAAAGTAAACAACGCCTCCGCAAAATTGATGCTCGATACCGGCGCCAGCGGCATCACCATCGACAAGAAAATCGCGGACAAGGCCGGAATAAAGAAAATCGCTGATTCCCATTTGCGTGGTATTGGAGATCAGCCGGTGGTCGGCGGCTATACCGCCCTCGCCGACACTATACAAATCGGCGACCTGCAATTCGAGAACTGTTACGTGGAGGTTGTGAATCGCAATTCCGTCCTCGAAGACGACGGCTTGATCGGTGCCGACGTCTTCGCCAAATATCTGGTCGACATCGATTTCCCCAATGCCAAATTCAAGCTCAGTGAGCTACCGCCGTATCCCGACGCTTCGCCAAAGGAAGCTGCGCAAGAAGCCACGCTCGAATCCCAGCCCTCCCACGACACTCAACGCCACGATCGTTACATTGCGCCGGACATGAAAGACTACACTCCCATTTTTCGATTCAGTCACATGATTCTGATTCCCACGCAGGTCAATAATTCTCCGCCCATGCTTTTCGCCATGGATACCGGCGCGTTTGACAACACCATTACGCCCGACGCCGCCCAGCAAGTCACCAAGATCATTCGCGACACGGATGCACGAGTAAAAGGACTGAGTGGTGACGTAAAAAAAGTTTACCTGGCCGACAAAGCCGACCTGAAGTTCGCCCATTTCAAACAGGATCGCCAGGACTTGGTCACCTTCAGCCTCGACAACATCAGCAACTCCCTCGGCACCGAAGTTTCCGGCTTGCTAGGTTTCCGCATGCTCTACATGCTCGATATAAAAATCGATTACCGCGACGGCCTGGTCGACTTCACCTACAACGAACCCGGCACCAAACCCAAGCACTGATCGGAGTCGTTGGTTTGTCCCTCGCCGTCCAAACCGCCAAGGCGACGCCGTCTCCGATGTTTTTCGTAGCGCCGGGCTTTTAGCCCGGGAGCGTCCTTCCACAACCGCAAATGTCCGGGAAGATGTCCGCCTACGAAAGTCCTGAAAGATAGGCCCTCGGCGCAAAAGCCTTCTCTCCGACGAACTGACCCCCCATAATCCGCACCATACATCCCCGGTGCGCATCGCTTGCGTCAAGGATTTGCACTCGCGTCCCGCAATTCACCAGAAGAAGCTTTTCAGCAGCCACAAGAAGGGAAATTCCCAAATCGTCCTTGGCCGTTTCGCAAGCGCACATTTCACTAAGGATTTCCTCGCTGATAGGAAGCAAAACGTAGTTGCGGCCCGCTTCTTCGCAGATGGTCGCAATCTGTCCCACCCATTCAGGATGAGGAGACGCAACGGCGGGTGCCTTTTGCTGAAGGGCAGAAGCAAGCGTTGTCCCGGCGACGTGCGGTTGAATTCTTTCTACTGCAGCGATAAAACGGTAACCGCGCCGCGGAAGCGTCTCGATGAACCTCGGCTTCTTGTGCGAATCGCAAAGAGCGCGCCGGAGCGTCTGTATCGCTGCGTTCACGCCATGCTCAAAATCGACAAAAGTGTCCGCAGGCCACAGATGCTCCTGCAATTCTTTTCGAGTGAGCAATTCGCCGGGCCGTTCAAGCAGCAATGCGAGGATTTGGAATGGTCGCGGAGGGAGGCGCACCTTCAAACCGTGCTTGCGAATCTCTCCGGTGTGGAGATCGACCTGGTAGGCGTCGAAACGGACCCCACCCTCGGATGGAACCTCGTCGCGCATAATAGAAGCTGGGAGATGCATACTACCCCGCGCAACGCCGGAACTCAACCTTGGTGCTCGTGAGCCTGTAAAATCTCGCTGCCTTATGACGTGAAGTGCGAGGGCAAAAATCTAAAGGCCGGTCAGTATTCGCTGCCGGTGTCTATAGGCGAAGATATCACGCAAAAAGTAGCGAGACGCTTTGGCGCAGCTAATGCGCGAGCTTATCGAGCATGATCTTGCCTTCCTGGTGGCTTAGGATCCCTTTACGCACGAGAGCTACCACGATTTCGTTCACGGCGAAGAAGGGATCTCTTGCCGGGGTTTGCGCCACGGATTCCAGATCATCGTCGTCCGGAATTTGATACTTGGGGGAGGCTCCGCTCAGCTCGCCAATCCATTTATCAAGTAACTCCATTTGTTCGGGGGCCACGAGCGTAAACTTAAGCCCCATTCCCATCCCGCACGAGGTGTTGGTGACCTCCGCTTGCGCCAGGAACGGCGTTTTGTTTTTCATAATGCGCATTTTCACTAGGTCACCCAGTGGGAAGGGGCTGATCATTTCGGCATAACAGCTGGTGCGGCTTAGATCGCTAATGCGCGCGCTCATTTTGGTGCGGGTTTGCGATTCAACAATCTCTGCCATAGCGCTCAATGGATACCGCGTGGAATTGCGACGCTGGTTAACAACTGTTACGTGTTAGACACTAGAACGCCTTCTATCCGACGAAGCCGACCGCTAGACAGGGACCTGCTATTTCTCGTGATGTTGATGTTGGCGTCGCCCTCGTAGCGCCGGGCTTCAGCCAGGCATCTTGCCTTTGCTCCTTCTTTTGAACTGGGTTGCTCTTACGTTGTCATCCCGATAGAGGCCGCATTGTGGACGACTTCTGCAGGTTTAGAACACCGCTCCATCCCCGCTCTATCTGGTGTAATCTTGATTTGCGCCTTCGCGGCGCCATAGTACGTAGGTGGCTGCGTGAATAGCTTCACACAACAAGCTGGCTCGCTTTCCCTTTTCGCCAAGTGCGTCGCCGCGGTGGTCGGAATCGTCGTCATTTACGCCATCTTCAGCATCCTCGAACGAACTCTTCCTCGCCACTTTGGACGCGCCGACGCCCGCTATAGAGTCCGCAAATTCGTAGCCTTTTTTGGATACGTCTGTGTCGTTCTTTTTCTCGGCATTCTCTTTGAAGACCGCCTCGGCCGCCTCAGCTTCGCCATCGGCGTGGTCGGCGCAGGCGTTGCCGTCGCGCTTCAGGACGTGGTCGCCAGCATTGCCGGCGCCTTCTCCATCGGTTTTTCAAAGCTGTACACGGTAGGTGACAGAGTTCAGATCGCCGATACGCGCGGCGATGTCATCGACATCGGCCTCCTGCGCACTACCTTGATGGAAACAGGGAACTGGGTCAGCAAAGATTTGTACAATGGCCGCATCGTCCGCATCCCCAATAGCCTAGTTCTGAAGGGCACCGTCTTCAACTATTCGCAGGGCTTCCAGTTCCTATGGGACGAAATTAAACTCCTTTTCACGACCACCAGCGATTGCCACTACGCTCGCGAAATGCTCATGCGTGTAGCCAGAGAATCGATCGGCGAGTACCTGATCGAAGCGCAAATTTCGTGGAAGGTAGTCAGCGACAATTATAAAATTCTGAAGCCGTCGCTGGAGCCCATCGTCACGCTCAACGTGAACAACGGCTCGCTCGAATTCGGCCTGAGCTACGTAGTCGATTACACTAAGAGAACCGCCAAGCAAGACGAGCTCTTCTCAAAAATTGTGGAAGCAGTTGCGAATAGCAACGGCCGCCTGCAATGGTCCTCCTCCACAGTAACAACCACGGTGAACGTCGGGCCCGTGAGCGCGTCAACATCTCAGCCCGCCAGGACGTCATTGTCGCAAGCCCCCGGCGCGCCCGCATCGGTGCAGATTACCGCCGCGAACGTGGCCCCGACGGAACCCACAACAACACCCGCGAACGCACCGCCATCGCAACCGCCGCCCGCATCCAATCCGTCCACGCCACCTTCATCTCGCGCCACAGGTCACTCCGCGAATTCCGATTAGCCGCACGCTGTAAGTCTTTGCCTTCGTAGCGCCGGGTTTCAGCCCGGCATCTTACTGTTGTTTTGTGTTTGCGCGCTGTCATCCCGAGCAAAGTCCCGCGTGCTTTTGCTTTGCGCTGGTTTTCAGAGGCGCGGCGCGCGGTTTGAGGGATCTGCTGTGGCCTCGCGTGTGTAAGGTCAGGAGCAATACTGCTCTCCTTTCAGAAATGCAAAACCACGCGATCAACGTCTAAACAACGATCAAGATAACTGATGACCGTTCTTGGCGAAATTTCAAAAGGCTTGTTGACCGGCGTCGCTGCCGGCTTCTGCTCTGGCCTGCTCGGAGTCAGTCCCGGTGGAATTCTGGTCCCGGTTATTTCATTGACGCTACAATTTCCCCAGAGGCTCGCCCAGGCTGTGTCGCTCGTTGCGCAAGCGCCGCCCACCAGCCTCTCTGGAATATCAAGCTACGCGACAAGTGGCCACCGAACTCCACTTAAAGTGGGTCGCTGTCCTCGCATGCGGATTCGTGATCGGCGGCCCACTCGGCGCCGCCTTTGCCGCCCGTTTCACTGATCATCAATTGCGCTGGATGTTCGTTAGTTATCTTTTCTTGCTAACCTTTTTGTCTGCGATTCGAAAAACAAAATCTTCGGTAGCGCCATGCGAGAGAGCCACCTTTCAAAACGTAAACTGGCCGGGGCTCGCCATCATTGGCGCCATAAGCGGCATGTCGTCCGGTCTGCTGGGAATTGGAGGGGGTCTCGCGATCACCGCGCTTTCTGTATTATTTTTGCGCATGAGCCAACATCAAGCGCAGGCACTCAGCTTGATGATGACCGCGTTGCCATTGACCCTACCTGCGGCCTGGGTTTATGTGCGTCACGGATCGCATCTTCCTTGGTGGGCCATCGCAGGTATGCTGACAGGACTAATCGCCGGATCTAAACTTGGATCGATCGTCGCGAACAGACTCCCTGAACGCAACTTGCGCTTTGTCTTCATCGCTTTAATTCTAGCCTTGGCGATTTACATGGCCGTCACCGCCTGATCTGGAAATCCGCTAAATCGCCGTATATAATTGATTTAAGTGCGGTTATGCAATAAATCTCAGCTGGCTTAGACGCGAAATAGAAAATCACCAAAAGTTCCTATTGACATGGGCTATATCGTACGATACATATACAGACATAGCTTACGGCTATAGGAGATTTAGAATGAACAGACATCACGAATTCAGTTGTCACGAAGGGCACGAACGGCATTCCCACCACGGACCCTTCGGTCGCAGAGGCAGATTCTCTGGCCGCTTCGGCGCCGCCTTTATGGGCGGTGGACCAGGTTTCCGCGCCGCCAGAATCCTTGCTTCAGGTGATCTTCAGTTGATTATCCTCGCGCTGCTCAGCGAAAAACCGCGCCACGGATATGAAATCATCAAGCAGATCGAAGAACATTCTAGTGGGACGTACACGCCGAGCCCAGGAATGGTTTACCCCGCACTTACGTATCTCGAAGAAATGGGTTACGCAGCCTCGGAATCCGAAGGCAACAAGAAGCTTTATAGCATAACCGAAGCTGGCACCGCTTACCTGAACAAGAACCGCCCAAGCGTCGAAGAAACTCTCGAACAACTGGCGCGCTTCGGACGCAAGATGGCCGACTTCCAGAAGCGCTACGCGGAAGAGAACGAAGAGACCGAAGACTCCCGCGATGATTCCCGTCATGGAATCAAAGCCGAGTGGCGCCAAGCGAAGCAAGAATTTCGAGAGCTTCGCAGCGACTTGAAGTCCGCGCTCTACGAAAAATTCGATGCGCCGCCCGAGGAAAAAAAGAGGGTCTTCGACATCCTTCGTCGCGCCATCGAAGAAATCCGCGCCAAAAAATGATCACTTTCTTCCCGGCTCCACGACCCGCAAAATGGCCGCCGGAGTTGACTATCGAAAAGGCCGGTCGCGCGATCGAAGAAGTGACGACTGAGCAGTCCGCAGCTTCGCCTAAGAAAGTGACGGAACCAAGTACGGAGACGGGGCGCGGCGGCATCGAGGAAATTGCCGCTAAGAAATCATGACCTTGGACGCAGCTGTATCGTTCGCGAAAAACGCGCCGGGAGCCAAATGGCGAGGAGGTCCGTCGCGCCGCTAAAGACCCCGCCCGGGAGAAAAATGTGGAGCAGTCCGGCCGCATATCGCCCGGTGGTTGACCGCAACTCCCGCGAAGGAAAGCGCGACTGCGTGAAATTTGCCCGTACGATGTTTTCGAAGCCCTATTGATCTATGTGCAGGATTTCGCGCGTCTCTCTTTCTTCGGCAAACTCAAAAGCTGCGCCCACGGACCGACTCACTGCCTGCGCGCCGCACGCGGGCCTAGGCCAGGTGTGCGGGCTCTGTGTAGTAGCCTGCCCCGAAACCGCGATCACGCTTGCCCGCACGCAAAACCCACACCAAAAACCTGCGCTCTGATCTAAGCCAATTCGCGCGACGCTCGGCGCCGAATTGTTTACTTCATATCGCCGCCTCCGCAATTTTCTCTTTCTTCCGCTCCAGTCGCGCATGATATATTTCCAATAATATTTCATGTTGATACACAATAGGTCTCGTCCGGCTGTGGCCGCGTTGCTGTCCATCCTGTCATTTGCGGTTTTTTCCCGTGCACAACAGAAGATCAACAAAGCTGATCAGGAGCGCGCGCGGGGGGTTCTTCTCAAAGTGAAAGACACGATCGACAAGAATTACTACGATCCCACATTCCACGGTTACAATTTGGATGCGCGATTCCAGGCAGCCGACCAGAAACTCGCCGATGTCTCTTCGTTCGAGATGGGCATGAATGTAGTTGGCTGGGCTGTGCAAGGCTTGGCTGACTCGCACACGACTTTCATCCCTCCACTCCGCAATGTGTTGGTCTATAGCGGCTGGCGAATGGAGATGGTCGGCCAAACCTGTATGATCTCAGCGATTGAACCAAACTCGGACGCTTGGAAACAAGGCCTTCGGCCCGGCGACGTGGTCCAGAAGGTAGATGACTACCAGCCGACACGCGCGAATTTTGGACAAATCAGATACATCTTCTCCGTGCTTGCACCGCTGGCGCAATACCACTTCGTGATTGGCGACACACCTCAATCCGCTCGTTCCCTAACCACCAGAAGCCGTTTAGTAAATATTCCATTAACAAACATGCCCGGGGCTACAACAACGCAGCAGCTGCAAAGGTCGCGCGAAGGCGCCTGGGTTGTTTACAAGACGCGAGCCATCGAGGTGAACGACAGGCTGATGATCTGGAAAATGCCGTTATTCGGGCTTCCAGAGAGCGAAATCAAACACGAGGTTGCCTCTGCAAGAAAGCATGAAACGTTAATCCTGGATCTTCGCGACAATGCTGGCGGCCGCATCGATGATCTGCGCTGGTTGATCGGAAATTTCTTCGATCACGACGTTACCGTAGGCGAAATGATCGAGCGCGATAAAACGGAGCCCCTGAAAGCAACATCCTTTGGCAAGGACGCTTTCACCGGGAAGCTGATCGTGTTGGTGAACAGCGAATCCGCTTCTGCAGCGGAAATATTTGCCCGCACCGTGCAGCTGGAGAAACGAGCTATCGTTATTGGAGACCAAACAGCAGGCGCCGTACGAGTCGCAAAGATCATTCCACTTGGCCAAGCGGCCCGTATCCCCTGGGGCATAGAAATGAGCATAGCCGGTCTGAAAATGTCAGACGGAGCCGACCTCGAGGGCAAAGGCGTAACCCCGGACACGTTGATGTTTCCGACTTCTGCGGACCTGGCCGCCCAGCGCGACCCCGTGCTTTCCGCCGCCGCGCAGCTCGCCGGCGTGCAGTTTAGCCCGGAAGAAGCCGCCAAAATGTTTCCCGTAGTTTGGCCCACCTATTAGCCCAACCTGCCTCTTTCGCATGGCCTGCTGTTCAGTTGTAGCCTGCGGCTATGCTGACGCCAGCCGCCGTCTTCGGGCTGACCGACTCACGGCCTGGCGCGATTGTCGCGGAAGTGCTCGGGCTGTGCGGTTGAGTCGACACGTCGATGGCGGGCGCGACGAAGGCAGCGGCTTGGGCGCGACTCCGTTGCAGGCGCAAGCAGTCCTCGCGAAACTCGAGCGCTGTCTCGCGACTGTGTTTTGGGCTGCGCAACTCGCTCTCCATGCGCGCGAGGGTAATTTGGTACGCGGTCTGCGTATCCGATTCACGGGAAAAAATGTTGCTGGCACTCAACCCCACGCGCACGATTGTGCCGGAACTGTTTGCGCCGGCACTCGTTCCCGCACCAGCCCATGCTGCGCTCGACGCGTTCGCGGCCTCGTCTGCCGCGTCAGCTGCCGCTGCGTTCGCCGATCCGACTTCGCGTGCGCCGCTGTCTGACGAGGCGTAATCGTCGCGCCAACTTAGCCAGAGAGCGCCGTTTGCGTCCACCGTGATCTCGCTGCCATCGGCGAGTTTCGCGAAGACGCGCTTCAAATAGCTGCGGTCGGGAATGATTTCCACATAGATGGCTTGGTCCACGGCGGTGTCGAGGTTCGCGCGAAACTGTCTCCAATCATCGTCCGTGCCAACGACTTCGTCGCGCGCGGATTTTTCTTCGGCGGCAAGCTGCTGCACGCTGACAGTCTCTCCGCCCGCCAAACCGCTAGCCATCGGATCGAGATTGGTAGCCGCGCCAATCGCGTTTGCCGACGGAATCTTTTCGAACTCATGCTCAGGATTGAATCTCGCCGTAAGAATATAAGACGCTGTGACAGCCGGGACGGCCTGCCACGCCAACACGCCGAGCGGAATCACAAGCTTTTTCGAATGGTAAAGCTGCTCCGTGCCGCTGCGGCATTCCTCGCTGCGCTTGATCGTTCCGGGCACTTGCGCAAAATGCAGAACGCGCAAATCGAGTTCGGGGTGTTCTTTCGCATAGCGCGTGAACGAGCGGGCCACCGCTTTCGGGCTGGTCATGAAAAAATCGTTCACGGCATCGCGTCGCGCCGCATGCGGGAAATAAGTGTTCATTACGCGCTTGGTGAAGTCCGCACAATTCCGAAACGCGCCATTGAAGTGGTTCACGTTGGGCAGGGAATTGAACTCGGCGATGAGCGAGCGATCCTGGTCCGCGGAAGTTTTCACCACGAAAAAGTACATGCTGCGCTCGAGCGTGGCGCCCACCATTTCGCGCCACTCGGAGCTGTTGCTGTAGCGGCAGCGCGCGCCGGTGCAAATCGTGGAAAGATATTTTTCGCGATAGCGCTCTTCCAGCGCCGCCTTGATTTCCCGCGAAGATACCAGCGGACGGTCGCGCGGATCTTCCACGCCGTAAAGATAAATGCTGAGCGGAACGATGTTCCACTCGTAAGGCTGGTCTTCGCCGAGCGTGGTGTAATTGCTCAGCACCGAGCCTTGTTCGCCGGGCCGGCACAACCGCATTTTCACCGGCGAGCCGTCGGGACAAATATTCGAGAGGTAGACCGCGCTGTGTCCCGAGCCGGTGATCCGCGCGACGCTGGTGTCCAGCGATTCGTTGAGAATCACGCCGGCGTCGGCAAACGCGGAGGCGGCGGCGACGCAGAGGAGCGCTACCACCGCAATTGTTGCGCATGCCTTTTTGGCCAAGGAAAGAAACAGCAGATCCCTCGAACTACGTCTCGCGCCCCCGGAAACCGGGGGAAGGGCAAAAGCGCGCGAGACGTCGCTCGGGATGAAAGTGTGGGTATTGTTTGCGGGACGTAACTGTTGTGACAAAAGTCCTCCGAATGCGCGCTGCCGAAATTGTCTGGCGAGTCGCGAGTTCAATTCGCTCGCTGACTAATCCGGGCTGGGAGTGAAATGCCCCGGCAGCAATACTTTCGCCAACGGGTTCAGGACCTGGCGCGACCCTCGGAAACCTTCCTCCGACGATCGCGCCAATGTCGCTGGTAGGTCGTTTGTTGAACACCAGCAACCGGCGAAAGTTGCTACTCGCTATGTCTGCATGAGGTTAGATGCTTTGAGCGGGGCGATTCGGGACAAGATATTTGCAGATAAGTTCAAAGTTCGAGATTAGAAGGGTTGTGGGCCTTTGTTATCAATAAGTGACGGGTGGCTTGGGTTTTATTAGGAAATCGCGTTCTGGATGGGGCAGGTCTTTAGGAATGAAGATTTCGATACGGAGGCGGCCCTGACTTTCGCGGGCTACGAAATTCGAAGTGTCTGGGCGAAAGGGGAATACATCGGTCGGGGCTGGAGCGGACAATACCATCTGGGCTTAAAACGGGCTGCCGGCGGCCAAGGCGACGTCATCGAAGCTGGGGTTGAAGCCGCACGGCGCGTTGGATGGTGTGGCAAAAACGAAAAGCGATAAGAAAAGAAGGAAAAACAGTCGAGCACATGGGCGATGGCTCGATTGTACCAAGGCGATAATTCACGATTCAGTCTTCCGGGGCCGCGCGTGCACTTCAAGAAGTTCAAGGTCGGAAAGCTCGGCGAAAGTTCCGCTGAAAGCAGGAGGGACTTTTGAACAGCATTTTATGTCGTGGCTGAAGCCACGACCCACAAAGATTACTCTGAGCGAAGTCATAACAGGGAACGGCAGGTCCCTTGTCGCCGAAAAAAGTGAGCTCGCCTTAGCCCTTCGCAGAAGCAATCCGCTCCCTTGCTTGGTCAGGGCGGACCCGGTGTTTCGTCGCTGGGGGTAAACCTTTGCTCCGAATGCGAAAGAGGTGCGACGGTTAATTTATAGTTACTCTTAGGATAGAGTAAGCAGTTGTGCTGATTGCGGTAGGAAATGGCGGGGCTAATATTCTTCCATGGCGCAGGGGAGAAGGCGGCGGAGCCATGCTGGCGTCTTGGATCCCGCAGACCCATCGGTATACATGCTGGGGGAGCCGAAGTCGCGACCTAAACTGGGGAATTGGCTGGTGTTCACGGTTTTGGCGGGAGCTGCTTTGGCGCTTGTGCTGTTTGTGATTGAAACGCTGATATTCTGAAATTTCCTCCATCTACTTCGTGGATTCTCCCCAGGCTCGAATGAGTCGTCTGCCGGTTCGACATTAAAAGCGACGTCAAATGCGGGGCAGAGACAAGATGCGGGGCTTCAAGCCCGGCGCTACGAAGACAAAGGCCACGTCGCCGGCACGCGAAGATGCAGAGAGTGACAGAGAAATTATCCGTTGCGGAAACGGCGATATTCGTGTGCATGCAGTAGTTGAACGGATGCAGAGAGTTGCTGAAAATCCAGGCGCGGCGGCCGAACTGGCCCGCGCCCGGTGAACTAGCGGAAGAATACGAAGAGTAATTTCCCGCCTCTGAAGTGTAGGTCAACTGTCTCTAAAAAATGTGGTGGTTCTGTGCTTTGGCGTGGGAAAAGTCTGATCCTGAGTTAGCGAGTGAAAAAGGGGTGAGCGCGAGTGGATGCCACCTTATTCGAGCCGTGGAAGTGTCCAAGTTGTTATACGTATAAGTACCGATGCGGTGGGCAGGTCTGTTGAAAGTGAAGTAGTTAGAAGAGAAGGCAGAATTCGCAGTGCCGTTTCTGGAACAGTTGCGTATTGCGTTCAGGGCGAGAGATTCTCAAACTGGAGATATGAGAGAGAATCGGCGGAGCCGACGGATTCTGGCGAGTGTTCCATTGGAGATTCAATCCGATGGAAAGCCGCAGGCTGCGTTGACGGCGGTGATAAACCTGAATGGGGCGCTAATTTTGTCACCCATAAATTTGCCGGCGGGATCGGACATCAGCATCAGGAATAGCGAGACGGGCGTCGAGACGCATGGGCGCGTGGTTTGGTGCGGAACCCAGGACGGGACCGGGTCGTACAAGTTGGGCATCGAATTTCGAGAGGCATCGGCTGAATTTTGGGGAGCGCATTACAACTGTTACGCTGAAGAAGCGCCGTAACATTTGTGTAAGAAAGTTTCTCTTCTGAGCAAGAAATCCCTCTGGTTTGGCCACTATCCCGAAGCGGAGAAGTTGGATCGCGAAACGCTCGAGATGCGTGAGACATGACAAGTCAAGATTTAGAGCCCGCTCACGTTGCTCCGCTATAGCGTTAGTTGTCCACGTTGTTTCGATGTAATGGAGGCCTCTCAATGTCTGCGCCGCGGCGACATAGGAAAACGCATCTGAATTTCGCGAGTCGAGTTGCAGTACAGCCGAAGCCGAGAGTCCTTGCGGTCCACCGAGGAATGCTCGTAAAGCGTAATACCGCTAGTGCTTGACTAACTCGCTCACCGGAGTTGTTCGGCAATCCGCCTTATTAGCAGTTAGCGCAAAGTCTCGGAGATAGCCCAAACTGTTGCACTCACGGAATGCGGAGCGGTTTTGTTTCTGGCGTGAGCAAAACAACCGTCCCTTGTGATTGTTCAATCAGGTCTATCGCGTGAATTGCAACAGCATAGTGAACATCGGGCTCAGCATCAAAAAACACAATACAGTTCCGGCTTGCGCCCATTTGCGCTCGCAATGCTTCGGCGAAGTCGTCCGGCTCAATTCTCTTAGAATTCAAATACCATGCCTCGTCTGACTCCACGCGAACCACTAATGCTTGAGCACAAGGCATGTGCGTGAACATTGGTGACTCCGGGAAATAGGTTAGGACCAACAGTCCCTGAGAACGACGGGCGTTACCCCATGCTACCAACACAAGGACTGCACCGATTCCGCTGAGAAGCAAGACTTGTGAGTACAGTAGGCTAATTCGCGAGAAGAAAGGAGTCCACGGCGCAGGTTTGAGCCTCTGACGTGCTCGATAACTATCGATGGAACGCGGTTCGAAGATGTCGAGACTAGAATTGTCTTTGGAACGCCTGCGAAACGTCTCACTTATACCGACAATCAGCGCGGCGAGGCCGATAGAGCCTAAGACGAATGAAATCCAAACCGCATTGTCGTAGTAATTGTTCCATCTATAAAAGTCTTCATTACTCGCGATTATGTACAGTCGCGGCCTGCTCGCGTCCAGACAGCCGGAATCAGACACAACTTCAATTTCAAGGTCGTAATGACCCGGCTTGCCTTCAAAACCTCCGAGGAAACCGCCAGCGATTGTATTTCGCCCCGAGGAGCCGCTCTCCTCTTCGAGCCAGTGATAGCGATAGACGGTGTGACCCCCAATAGAAGGTATTCTTCGCGTCTCCAATCCGACCCCGTCGCAACTGAGGTTGCCACCTTGCGGAAGACCGATGTTAATTGAATAAAACCCGTGGACGTTTAATTTAAACCTAGCGGTTGTGAGGGTGCCGTGCGCCAGCGATACGGGTATGTCCACCGCTCTGAGCGTGCGAGATTCAACCCACACTCTAGTCCCCCAAAAACCGGTGACGGCAGCGAGGATTAGGACACATCCCACTTGTGCCGTCGTGGGTATGCGCATATGTATTCAGACTCCGAAGCCTTGGAAATGTTCCTAAACTTCGACTACTCTGGTGCTGAAATATTGTCCGGTATCTGTCATTGAACTCGTGGTGCGATATAGATAAAGAACAAGATTCCCATGATGGTAGTGATTGCAAGAAACGTTCCTGTCATCGTGAGAAGGTCTACGATAACCTGTTCATGTTTTGCTCCGGCCACTTTCGCTCGTGTCTTTTCGCCCGCAACGTAGAACACAACCCAAAGAACAACGGTGACCATAAAAGCGACAAGGAAAAGCGCGACGAGGCTCCTGCTTTCGGAAGAATAATTCTGTACTCCCACACGCCGACCAAAACAAACCCGGCGATAATTCCGAACCAACTTATCCACCAAAGACCCACTAAAGTGCTCTTGGCTTTTCCAAGATGGTCATCTCAAGGCCGAGGCCATGGCAATGTCGACATTTCCCCGTTCCGTAGCACGTCCTGCATTTGGCTCTCCCACCCGTGCCAGTTTGACAGTCTTTGCACTGACCACTGCCGGGCGGCTCACAATGGCTGCATTTGAATTGAGTGGGCCGATTATCCTGAGTTTTATTACCAGTCTTCATTCACCCTGCCACTTGTAGGTGCGGCCCTATGGAACCAGAATCGCGGTGTTGTCAGGCAGGTGGGCCTTCAAAAATGGCTAAGAGATGTAGCTGCGAAATAAAACTTTAAAACACCTGCTCGATGTTTTGTTTCCAGGGGCGATTGACCGATGGTATGGTAGCAAAGGTATGGCGGATGCGAACAACTTCTGGCCCAGGGTCAGCGTCGTTTCGAAGCCTGAGGACAGGTTTTCAATGAGATTCGCGCTCTTGGCGAGATTTCTGCTTTTATTATTATTCCTCGGAGTTGCCGCCGGCAGCGCGAGGGCCTGTGAAGACCGTCAGAACTTACGAGCGACTTCGGTTGGGCCGGGCCTTCCGTTTGCAATCGCCGATTTCGATGGCGATCTTCTTCCGGATTTAGCTAGCGTTCAGGCAGGACCAAACAATTACGGCTGTACTGATTACCGCATTCAAGTTCAACTTTCCTCTGTCGCGCGACAATCTCTCCCACTCGTTGGCCCATCGGGCGGCCTGTTCATTGAAGCGCGCGACGTCAACGGGGATCGCGCCATAGATCTGATCGTTTCAACCGCTTGGCACAGACAGCCACTAGCGATATTTCTCAACAATGGCCATGGCATCTTTTCACGAGCTGAACTATCGGCTTACTCCAAGGCGTTTATCGAATCTAACGAAAATTGGGCTTCCGAATCGGAGCAGACAAGAGCTGGCATCGCTGCTCCCCAGAATTCTCGCACGTGGACTTGCTTCGGATCAGGAATCCAACCATATGTCCCATCGAAAGCGGATTCGATTCCAAGTCCCAGTCGAGGATTTTATTTTGATTGCTTCTTAATCTCCCACGCCGGGCGCGCACCACCGCTCGAAACTCTCCGTTCCTAACCTGATTGTCCTGGCTGGTTCCGTGAAGCTACGGGCCGGTGTTCTGTAGTTCCCTTAAACCAAGCTACGGGCCTTCAAAAATTGGCGACGCCTCGCGTTTGCAGCGACGAGTTTTCGGACCTTTTTTCCGGCTATCGTAAAGCTGTTGGCGACCGCGACGGAAATAGCACTCAGCATGGTTTCAATGTCGACGGATGGCGAGAAAGAGATGAAAAAACGGATATGCCCTTATTGCGAAAGCACCATGGTGTGCAGGTCACGTCGCCACGGAGCGACTGAATCCCTGTTACATGTCTTAAAGATCGTTCCGTTCCGATGCGAAGAGTGCGGAAAGCGATTCTTCGGCTGGGCCAGGAGCGCGGGTCATCAAGTTTAGCTACCTATTTGAACCCTATGGCCGACGATTTCTTGAAATATAAAAGGATGTACCTCCGAATTCCAACGCCACGCGGCGTTTGGGTGTCTTGGCGTGACACCACCCGCCGAGATGTCTCGCGCGTGCGGGAAGTGGGTTATGGGGGGCTGTTCATTTCGACTCCTAATCCCTTGGCGGTCGGCACTGTTCTCGCTCTGTTGCTCTCAGTTCCAGAAGGCGAGATCCGTGCTGGCGCTATTGTGCGGAACACATTCCCGGATGAAGGGATGGGGGTTGAGTTCAGCGAGATGGGCCAGGAAGCGTTTGCCCGTCTAGAGACTCTCTTAACCCGGCTGCGGCTTTCGATGCAATCGGAGGGCGTTAAACCGGTGTAGATACATGGAAATCCCAACGTGCAAGGCGATGTGCATGGGAGGCGCACAATTGAAAGACGTTATAGAGGCGATCGTAAAAGCGTTAGTGGACAACACGGACGAAGTTCAGGTTCGTGTGATCGAAGGCGAACAGGTCGTCGTGTTTGAGTTGCGAGTCCATCCCGACGACCTGGGAAAAGTAATCGGGCGGCAAGGACGCACGGCCAAATCCATCCGGACTTTGCTGGGAGCGGCGGGAATGAAATTCAAGAAGCGCTTCACGCTGGAAATCCTTGAGTGAGCCAGATTACACTTTCGATCGAGGCGACACATTGGGCGACATTTTCTCGCGAGTTGGGTTAGTTGAAAGGCGTTCATGTCCTAGCTGAAGCCACGACACAAGGATTTAAAGAAAGAGGCGCATGGCGGGTGGCCAACCCTTCCCCATTGAACGCTTAACTCTTACGGCTGGCACATCCTTCCGCGCGGCACCAGCGTTTACCCTCGGCAAGATTAGCTGACGATGCGCCCGGAAGGTGCCGAGCGCCATCGGCACTTCTACGCACCGCTCGGGTTGCGGTCATGCATCGGCTTTTAGGGTTGCGACAACCTCCATAGGGACAAGAAAATTGCTGGCGAGAAGATAGGCAAATAAGTGTCCAATGGGTGGCGCGCGCCGGAGCTGGTTCGCAGAAACCATTCCATTCGTTTCACTCCATTCCCAACCGCTAGCCGAAACACCCTTCAGTCTCTCCCGCAGCTCCGTAGAGGTCATCGGATAGGCGTAGATGCGCACGTTCTCTGCAAAAAGGCGTGCAAGTGCCTCCAGAAGGGTCCCCTCGAGATTGCCGTAAATGCCCTCAATCGCTCGAATGATAAGGGAGAGACCTGCGACGAAGCGGACAGGCGCCTGCGTATAGCGGTTGACGAGAGCTGTCATATGATCGAGCTCGCGTTGGCGAAAAAGTAGTACATCCCCGCCAGCGGCGAGAAGAGCATCGATACGACCAAGCAACTCCGGGATCTCCGGAGCCGGTTCGATCGACGTGAACGGAGCAGTTGTCAGGCAAAAAAAACCAGCGGGCGCCACGTTTGTTTCGCCTAGCTCCTTCCGAAGCTCCTGGATCCCGGAAGCCAACAATCGCAGGTGAACTTTCGAGTGAGCTGAATCCTGGTGCTCAAAGTTTCCCGGCGCAAGCACCGCGGCTTTCTTGTAGAGGGCCTCGGTAGGAGGAACGGCGGGGCCCTTGGAGGGAAAAAAAACAGCTTCGGCGAATCCTGCCTTCACTAAATGGGCCAGCAGAGTACGTCGATCCCAACGCTCGAATGCTGGCCCGCGAAGATCGACGTAGTCGATCTCGATTCGCTCTTTGACGACGTATTCTGTCAAGCCCGCTAGAAATGACTCCTCGGCTTGCAATTCATAGAACGCCGCGTAAATGAGATTGACGCCCAGAATACCGATAGCTTCCTGCTCGAGGACATTCGATGGATCGCGCATATTGATGTGCAGCAGGACGTCGTTAGGAGGGCCGTTGGGTTGCAACTGAAACCGGAGACCGACCCAGCCATGCGGGTCGTTAGTTCCGGCGAAGTTACGCGCGGAGACGGTATCAACAAAAGAGAAGAAGCGCGTTTGCATTCCACGGGTTTTGCTTAACTGCGAGAGAAGCTGGTCCCATTCCTTGTCCAGCATCGCCTCGAGTCGCTGCCTGGATACGTAGCGCGATCCGGAGCCATAAAGATCGTCGCTGACTTCCTTGTCGTAGGCGGAAATAGTTTTGGCGACCGTGGCCGAGGCGCCTCCAACTACAAAGAACCAGTGCGAGACTTCCTGTCCGGCACCGATTTCGGCGAAAGAGCCGAAGGCGGCTGCATCGAGATTCAGTGTGAGCGCTTTATGATGAGTGTCGCGCTTTTCAGTGGAAGACATAGTCAGGCGACCGTCGAACAGGCGCGTAGCATCCGTGGCCAACTCGCGTAACTCGGCGCGCAGGGACAATTTTACCGGAGATTCCGTTTAAACAAAAAGAGGCGCATGGCAGACTCTCACGCGCCTCTCTACAAATACTTCAAATTTTCATGTACCTCAGGGATCACCTCCTTATCGACACAAAATGTCGATAGCGCGATTATAAAATCATTTCTTGCTGGGAACAACGTACGACTTTAGCAGAGGGTTATTCCAATTTCGCGGTGCGACTTTCGAGCGCTTGGGGCATGGACGCTATGTTGTTTTGTGCAGAACTGGAGCGGGAGCCCGATCAGCAGTGGGGAATTGACGAATAGCGATTACCGCCGCGACCAGACCCCGGGCAGCGGTAGGCCGTTCCGCTCTGCGCAGGCCTGGGCCAATAATCACAGACCACCACTTGCGCTGACGAGCGGGATTGGGAATTCAGAGAAATGGAGCCCGACGACCCTTCCGTCGGCGAAGTTGCCACCGCCAGTTGGCGGAGCTCATAAAGTGTTTCCAAACTGCCCACAATATAGTGACTCCCAGTGACGACCAGGCCGACGAGTGAGCCAAAGTTGCGGTAAAACATGCGTGGACTAAGATTTGTCTGAAGGAAGGGGAGGGCAAAAGCGCTCTGCACCAGCAGAAATATAAGCAAAACTACGGCCAATCCTAGTATGCATCGGGGCTGCAGTTGGCGATGAGTCATCGCTTCCACTCCTGTCCGCTCCTTCTACGACGTTAGACGGCGTGCCTGTCAAAATGTCAGCCAGAAATTTGCTGCTCCGGGCTGAGCGTTAGTCGGAGAGATCATGCAGCAAGGTAGCGCTTTCAACTGCGAGTTTCGCTTTTCTCTAATTTTACTAAGTCATGCAAAATCAATAAACTACAGACGAAAAAGGATTCGATTCCCATAGCCGTTAGGCGTGAATCAGGGCCAGATCTCCTAGAACAGGGAGGACCATTAGGCCGCTCCCGCCTGCACATGCGCCTTCGGAAAACAAATCTCGAGTATCGGCCCGTTAAGCTTAGCGGCGACTGCCGATGGCTCGACATCAACAGGCAATTCTAAGGTACGGAAAACGACCTTATTTGTTCGCTGTGAGTCTTTTTCCTCCGTCACTTCTCCGATTCGAGAATCTCGCTGTTTACCGCAAATGGTAACGTGACGAGGAGAAACCAAAATCTCAATTGTGCCTTCTTCGAATTCTCCTATATTGGTCTCCACCCAGATGTCGTCGTTGCGAATCATCTGGCCGTGGCAGAGCGGCTTTACCAACTCCGATTCTGCACGGCGCCAATTTTCGATTTCATGGCCAACACCGCAAGGCTGCTCTAAAAAGGCGCGTCGAGCGACGATCCCTTGTACGCGCGTGAGCTGGTCTTTCACAGACACTAGAGAAATCTTGAATTTGTTGTCAACTTGTTTTGCTAGTGTATCCGAATTTATACGAGACCTCCTACGGGCTTCGTCCTATTTCCTTATTCATCGGAACTCCGCTGCCTCTTTAGAATACCACTACCGTACGGCGAGGTACCTCCTGTCCAACTCCTGTGACATGAGAATTAGAGCCTTCAAGCGCCGAGACTGCGTTCTGATGACGTTGGAAACGTCAGTTTGTAATTGCAGACTCGGCGAGGAGCTGCTGTAAATAGGTTTCCCATGCAGCAGCATGGGAATGCGTACCGTGACCGAAGGTTTGTTCGGAGATGGGGAGCAGGACAAATTTGCCGTGCTTCACGCGTCGGATTTCGCGCTCGGCGATACCGAGTTCGGGTGGATTGATGAAATCGTCAGCGGAGTTGATGTACATGACATGCGCCTGAATCTTTTCAAGCTCGGCAGAGGGGTCGTAATTTCGCGAGGAATCGACGGCGTAGAGAAAATCGTTGGCGTCGATCGTTCCGGCGATGCGTGCCATGGTGGCGGCGAGATATTTGTCAGCAGCATCGCGCGTCGGCAAATCTTCCTGCATGTGCAGCGGAGCGCTGCCGGCGATGATCAGAAAATCGCCGGAGATTTGCAGGCCCCCACGCGGCTCTTCAGTGTAGTCGCCATTTTTCCAGTCGGGATCCTGGCGGATGCCGTCAATCACCATCTTGCGCCAAATACGATTGCGTCCGGCGATCTGTACCGGTAAGCAGGCCAGTGGCATGATCGCGTCCATAAAATCGACGTAGGTCTCGCCCCACATCCAGGAATGCATACAGCCCATGGAAGTGCCCAGGATCAGGCGAAGGTGGTTGACTCCCAACCCTTTTTCGACAAGTTCGTGCTGGAGCGCGGCCATGTCCGCGTATTCATAGCGCGGAAAAAGCGCATGGAGGCCGTCGCTCGGCTTACTGGATTTGCCGTGGCCGATGTTGTCGGGAAGAATCAGAAAATATTTGTTGGCATCCAGAAGCTGGCCCGGACCGAAGAGCTCTCCAGCAAAGATAGGATGAAGGAAATTGTTACCGCTCCCGCCGGTGCCGTGGAGGATTAGCACTGCATTGGTTGTGCGGCCAGTAGCGTCCTTGAGCGGCTTTCCGAGGGTGTAGTAGTGGAGGCGGATTTCCGGCAATGTCTCGCCGGATTGGAAATGGAAGTCGCGGACAACGTAGTCACCCTCCGTTGGCGCAGGCCAGTTTTGTGCGGGGTTCGTTGAGGTCTGAGCGAGGGAGGGAAAAGTGCACAGGAGCAATCTGAAAAGCACCGCGCATACTGATGCAAGAGTCTGTAATTTACCGTTCATGGCCCCTCTGTGAAATCATGGGTTCTGAGGTAAGTAGCGGTCAACGCACAACGATAATGCGAAGGAGTATACATCGATAGTTGAAGTGCCGAGTCCGCGGAGAAATTTTGGGTCGGTCAGGGACATTAAAGCCCGAATTCCATAAATCCAAGGGCGCTGAAGCCAGCTTAGGGTTGATCGTTGTGCCTTTTCCGAACATGCCCGTTACAATCGGGCCATTCACAACCGTCCATGGGACTGAATCTCAAATTCCGGCTACAATTGTAGGGAGAAAATCCAAGGTGGCGCGCACCATGAAAAATCGCAAGCATGAGTCGGTCTTAACTTTGAAATTAACCTTGAGCTTCATCCTCGTCCTGCTGACTTTGCTCGCGGCATTGCTTCCGGCGACCGCGCGCGCACAAGCCAAGCCCGTGGCGGCCGCTGACATCGTCGCGCGCGTAAACAGCGACGTCATCTCGCTCTCGGATTATCAGAAAGCCGAACAGCAATTGCGCGACGAAGCCGCGCGCGATTGTCAGGGCTGCCAGCAGGACCAGATTGACGCGCAGTTCAAGCAGCAGCAGAAGGATTTGCTTCGCGGCATGATTGACCAGTCGCTGATGGTGCAACGCGCCAAAGACATGGGCCTCAACGTTGAACCAGACTTGGCCAAGCGCCTCGACGAAGTGCGCAAGCAGAACGGCCTGGCCACCCTCGGCGATCTGCAGAAAGGTGTCGAAGCTTCCGGCCTCTCTTGGGAAGATTACACGACCACCATTCGCAACGGACTGCTCCAGAAGGAAGTGGTGCAGCGCGAAGTCGGCTCGCGCGTGGACATTTCCATTGACGAAGTGAAGCAATATTATGAAGCGCATCCGCAGGAATTCACGTTACCTGAGCGCGTAACGCTGTCGGAAATTTCGGTGAGCACCGAAGGAAAAGGTCCTGAAGAATTGGCTTCCTTACGCAGCAAAGCGGAGGGCCTGCGCACCAGTGTCCTTAACGGCGACGATTTCAGCCAGGTCGCGCGTCTTTATTCCCAGGGCAGCACCGCGAAAGACGGCGGCGCTCTCGGTACCTTCAAAAGGGGAGAGCTCTCGCCACAGATCGAAGATGTCGTTTTCCAAATGAGCAGAGGCCAGATCAGCGACGTGATCCAGACCCGCACCGATTTCGAATTTCTGAGAGTCGATGATCACGCACAGGCGGGATTGCAACCTATCGACAAGGTGGAATCCGACATCCGCAATACCATACACGCGCAGAAAGTGCAGCCTCTCTTGCGCGATTACCTCGCCGAACTCCGGGAACAAAGCAACATCACCGTTAAGCCCGGCTACAACGATAGCGCCCTGCTGTCGGGAACCAACCTCACCTCGCCGGACAAGTCTCACCTGTAAGGCGATTCAGATTCGCGCGATCGTCTGCGTGTTTATCAGGTATTAATCCTCAACTAGGTAAATGTCATTTTCAATTAGAAGGCCACCTAGTTTGGACGCTACACTTGCTCCTAGCGGTTTTAATCTTGGTGCTTGCGAAATGAAAGAAATCTCACGGATTTTACTTCTCGGCTTAGCTTGCTCGCTCGCAGCCTTTTTTCTCACCACTCCATAGGAGCCTGTCCTCGAGGTAGTTGAAGCGCTCGCGTTCGTCGCTGCTATCTTCTTGGGTTTTTTTTGCCGCAACCCATAGGTAACCGAGATTTTAGATTGCAAAGTCTGGAGGAAGGCGAGCCAAACACAAGGGTTGCCTTTCTCTTTGCCAGCGCGTCACGGGTCCAACGCCTCGGCGCATGATTGACGGATTTGTTTCGCAGAAGCCTCTGCTAGTGCCTGATATGCACGGACTTCCGGACAAGTCAAAATCCACACGGACATCTCTTCAACGGGGAAACACTTCTTCTTTACCGAGACTCATGGTTGAATATGGCCTCGATTCGGATGCCTAGACGAATGTAGAAATTCGACGGTGCTCATCGACGACGCGCCTGTTTTGGGGCGATGAATATGAAGCGACGAACCTTTTTGAAGAAATGCGGCGCAGCCGCTGTCCTTCCCCTCTCCTCTCGCGCGGTATTCGCGCGCTCCGCATTCCGCCGCCAACGTCCCTCTAACGAAGGGTGGCCCTCCAAAGAAGCGTGGAAACGGCTCAACGACGCGGTCGGTGGGAATTTGCTTCCCGTAGATTTTCCGATCACTGCGTGCACCGCGGGTGCCGATTGCAAGAAAGTTTTGGAAAGTTTGAAAAACCCCTACTACATCGGGGACCAACCCGGCCTCACGCAGACTTTGGGTTGGATTGACGCATGGGCCACAAAGCCAAGTGTTTACGCTGTCGCAACAAGAAATGCCGATGATATTGCTGCTGCGGTGAATTTTGCGCGCGAAAATGATTTGCGCCTGGTCGTTAAAGGTGGCGGGCACAGCTATCAGGGTACTTCGAACGCGCCCGATTCGCTGCTGATATGGACTCGGCACATGCATGGCGTCGAGTTGCATGCGGCCTTTGTTCCACAGGGATGCGAAGGCAGTCGCCCGCCGCAGAAGGCAGTGACTCTGGGCGCCGGAGCAATTTGGATGCAGGCTTACCATGCTGTTACCACTAATTCCGGCGCGTACGTACAAGGCGGAGGCTGCACGACGGTTGGCGTAGCCGGGCTCATCCAAAGTGGCGGATTTGGAAGCTTCTCGAAGCATTACGGGCTCGCGGCGGCTGGTTTACTGGAGGCGGAAATTGTCACCGCCGACGGCAAAGTACGCATCGCCAATGCGTGTACAAATCAGGATTTGTTTTGGGCACTGAAAGGAGGCGGGGGCGGCAGCTTCGGTGTAGTAAGCAAATTGACCCTGCGTGTGCGCGAGCTACCGGAGTTTGCGGGAGGCGCCAATTTTAGGGTCAAGGCAGTGTCCGGTGAGGCATTTCGACGCCTGATTCGGGAGTTCGTTAGCTTCTACAGCGAAGCGCTCTTCAACGATCATTGGGGCGAGCAGGCTCACATCGCGCCTGACAACTCCCTAGAAATTGGTATGGTTTTCCAGGGATTAGATACGGAGCAATCCCGGAGGATCTGGCAGCCGCTCCTGGATTGGTTGGCACAGTCGCCAGCAGCCTATTCGATTGAAGCTCCGCCCGATATCGGCAGCATGCCGGCAAGGCATTGGTGGGACGTTGAATGGCGCAGGGAGCATCATCAGCATGTTTTCAACGCAGATTCGCGCTCGGGTTCTGGAGCCAACGACGTGTGGTGGACAGGAGACGGCGGACAAGTAGGCTGGGTTGTGTACGGCTTCGAGTCACTTTGGCTGCCAGCATCGTTGCTGCAAGGCAATTCGCAAGAGCCACTGGCCAATTCCCTATTCGCAGCTTCCCGCTACGCCGAAGTTGAGCTTCATTTCAACAAGGGGCTGGCGGGAGCGCCACAGGAGGCCATCGAAGCTGCGAAAGATACGGCCATGAATCCCGCGGTGTTAGGCGCGTTTGCTCTTGCCATTGTTGCAGACGGCCAAGGGCCGGCCTACCGCGGTATTCCCAATCATGAGCCCGACGTGTCGAAGGGACGGAATGCTGCTAATAAGGTGCGCCGTTGTATGAGCGAATTGCGTACCATTGCCCCGGATGGTGGCGCCTATGTGTCGGAAAGTAATTTCTTTGAGAGCGAGTGGCAGCGTTCCTATTGGGGTGCCAACCACACACGGCTTGCAGAGATAAAAAAGAAATACGATCCCGCCGGCTTGTTCTTCGTTCACAACGGCGTCGGCTCAGAAGAGTGGAGCGCAGACGGTTTCACGAAACTCTGAACTTGCGCGGCGATGGGCAGTCCTAAGATGTCCATGCCTGATAATCAAGTTAAATCTCCTTGTCGGTCAGCGTTGATCAGCGGGAGGGCTGAGGCGATTCGCCCGACGCGTTCGTCGTCGCGCGCTTTGAGAATTCGCGAAGTATATTTCCAGCCACTCGTCCAGCAAGGCCGATGGCGGCATTCGTGAAGACAAGGTTTGCTCCTCGATTCGCTTGGGGATAATACAGATTAGACAGTGCCGCTGAGCTCAAGTCACCAAGCAAATAGGAATAGTTGGGCTCAGTACGACCGCTATCGCTGCGTGTGATAAATGCGGAGCTGACCGCGTGCGTGATGCGGGACTTAATCGAACCGGAGCCCTGATAGTAGTAGCGCGGATCCTGATGCAAGAGCGAGGGAAAGACCGCGTGAGTCAGGAAGTCGCTGCTGCGTCCGTCCGCAAACTTTGCACCAAAGCGTTTGGCGTATCCCTGGACACCTTGCCCGTACCCGGGATAGGTGTTCATGGCTTGCTCGATACCGGCACCGATGCCGACGCCGAGCATGGACACCGGATCGAATGTGCCGCGTGCTGCCATTAAGAATTTTTGCTTCACAGTGAGCGGGGCGGCGTCATAAATGTAGCTGGTATAGAAATTTGGGATGATGCCGACCAGACGTTGCTTTTCCGCAGCTTTAATCTGCTCAGCGGCGATAAACTCGTCGGGATGGACGGTCATCTCTGTGTTTGCCGTTGCAACGGATAACGAAACGTTGGGAACGTCGTAGGTCTGCTCCACCATGACGACGAACTCTGCGGATGTAAAGTGCGCAAAATCCCTGGCGTTGACGGTCACGAGGTAGGGGCCCGAAGGAATTTTTGTAAAAGTAAATTCGCCGTTTACCCCGGACAACATGGTGTGCAATTCTGTTCCATCCTCATGCATTAAGTTCACCTCTGCACCGGCAACAGAGGCTCCGCTTGCGTCGAGCACGATACCCGTAACGTTCGCTGACCCATCCGTACCCGTTGTGTTGGGAGCAGGTCCTTCGGAGAGGAAGCTGCCGCGATCTCCTGGCCCGGTAGCTTGTTGCTGAGCGAGGGCACTCACAGGAACCAGACACAGCAGTAGTGACGCACAGGCGAGAACAGCGTAGAGACGAAGGCAACGGAACTTTTTCAAAGCGCTGTGCGAACGACGAGACAAAGCGATCGTGCGTGGCTCGGTCAGGCCCGTCCGGATCGCGCGCGGGGAAGCAGACGCGCACATAACGAATTCACGGTAGATGTGCCCTTGCTTATTCAACTTTCATCGCGGATTACACCTGTCGAATTGCAGCGCCGGGCTGGTCTGCCAGACCATTAGGGCATAGAGAGAATTGGAGATTCTGCCCTCTATTGCACACTTTTCAGTTCGGGAAAAATCATTCGGCAGCCAACTCCTGGTTCGTCGAATCACTGATATGGCGGACAAGCTCCGACTTACCAGGCATGTGCTATAAACTGGAACCTATATAACTGGCCTTCTATTTTTGCGTCAAGCGCAGGCGCAGACTCGAGGAGCTATGCCGTCCCCTAATGTCGAGATTCGGATTGAGAATCTGCGCAAATCCTTTGGCAGCCGTCGCGTGCTCGACGGAGTCAACCTGGAGGTGCGTAGCGGCGAGATGATTGCGATCGTGGGAGGATCAGGAAATGGCAAGTCCACCCTATTGCGACAGATCATCGGACTCGATCATCCCGACGGAGGGCGTATCCTCATCGCGGACCACGAATCCAAGGGTTCGCCTCTTGTCGATCTCGCGACACTAAAAACCGTGGGCATGAAAAGCCTCGAACGGCACTGGGCCATCGTGTTCCAGGGTAACGCGCTGCTCTCGGGCCAAACAGTGGGATTCAACATTGGTCTGCCGTTGCGCGAGGTTCAAAACCTTGACGAATCCACCGTTCACACAAAGGTGCAAAACGTTCTTCGTGAAGTCGCTTTGGACCCTGACAAAGACCTGACCCTAACCACGGATCAACTTTCGGGTGGCATGGCAAAGCGAGTGGCGATTGCCCGTGCGTTGGCGTTGGACCCAATTCTGGTGTTCTACGACGAACCGACCACGGGGCTTGATCCGCAGGTCGCCGAGAAAATCCAGGATTTGATCGGCTCGGTGCATCGAGGCAAAACAGCGTCAGGCTTCGCGCGAACAACTCTTATCATTACTCATGACAAAGAGATGCTTTTCCGCTTGCAGCCACGCATCATCATGTTGGATGCCGGACGGATTGTATTCGATGGAACATACGACGATTTCGGCCGTTCGGATTCCCCAGGCATTCGGCCCTATTTCGACCTGATGCCAAAACTCCAGCAGCGGGACGACAGTTCCTCTGGCGCAGTGTCACGGTAAATACCTCTATTATTTGTACGCCGTGCTGCCCGTTACCGGTCGGTTCCTGTGAAGTCAAAGAGAACCAGCAAGATCACTCTGAGGAGTAAATGAAGAAGTGCGTACTTTTCTTTGAGTTTTCAGTTGTTACTGCGCACCTGGATGGGAAAGCGGCGCGCGCGTACCCGCCGCCTCTGTTAATCGTTCATTTCATCCAGGATTTTTTTTACTTCGTTCAGTTCGGCGAGTTTGCGGCGCCGCAGCCGAGCCGCCCAGGACCACAGCACCGGCTGCATCAGCGCGCAGACTATAAGCAGCGCAGCAACCCATTCCTTGGGATGAGCCCTTACATCCCGAAAGGCGAGGATTTTGGCTCACCGATTTGGATGATGGACCAATGCTGAGCGAACGCCAATGCCGTGGCGTCGTCAGGTACCGGCCCGGACAGAATGAAGTGGTTGTTGCCATGAGCCAGGACGCCGACCATTCTTTTTCAAGCCTCCAGGCGAGGATCGGGAACCGGATAGCCAATTGCAAAATGATAGACGACTTGTCCTTGCTCAGGGGACAGGTCGAGATATCGGTTCACTCGGTCATCAAAAAACGCTCCGATGCCTGTCGCGCGCAGGCCCAGCGCCTCGGACGCAAGATACATTCGTTGGCCAATCGCACCGGCCTCGAAATGCACGTATCGATATCCGCGATCGCCGTAACGGCAGGCCGCACTTTCGAAATCGCCAATCATTGAGAATGCCGCACAGGCGTTGCCCGCCAGGTCTTGCCCCAGACTGAGAGATGCCGCTGCGAGGCGTTGGTCTCCCTCCTTGATTTTTTCCAACTCTGCATGTCCCGGCCAGTAGCGATAAACACCCGGAGCCAAGCCTTCCACGCGGTGGACGTAAAGATACAGCTGCACGAAACGCGCCGCAGCGAAATCAGCGAAGAGAGGCCCCGTTGTGGTGGAGAGAATAGCCGCAAATCGTGCGAAGGAGATCGACTCGTTTCCACCCCTGAAGTCGAGAGCGGAGCGCCGGACACGAACGACGTGGCCGAAAGTCGGGCTCGCGGAGAGATTTGGTGGCAGACTGATTTCTCCGCGCCCGGATGGCTGCGACGGGCCTAGCGACGGCATCGTAGCTTTCGACAGCTTCGTAGCGAGGTGGATTTGTTCAATCAGCGGGTAGGGAACTTGCTCGTCTGACAACCGGTTGGGTTGACCTCCAAACAAAATCGTCTCGACTGGATCCGATATTTTCACGGGAATGGGTGGGCCGCGAAGCTCGACGATCAGCATGGGCCACTCGTCCTCATGCAGCAGACAATGTTTCGCAACCATGTCATCCGGGAAATGGCCATGCGCAAAACTTTCGCACCCGATCGATCGAGCAGCAAGCGTGAGAGCCTGCCAAGCGTGGCCTATGTCGTGCAAGCAATACCGATACGCGCGGTCCCGGTATTTCCAAGCCTCGCGCCAGGCGATGCTGGTCAGAATGAAAACGAGCGGGGCGGAGGTCTCGATAACTTCGCCGCTGAAATCTCCGACGGCGCGTTGTTCAGCCATATGGGATGAAGGACGGTAATGGTAGAGGCCATCGGACCAACCGGCCAATCCTTGCGTACAAAAGTGAAATTCGGTGGGATGGAGATTGCCGGAAGAAGGATTTACACGCAGGGCGTAGGTATCTCCTGTGCTCGGGACGCGTTTGGTCGCGCTGATCGAAGCAGAATAGAACATTAACTGCGAAAGAAATTCTGCACCATCCTGGGCCAGAGTATTTCCCGTTTTGCCCTCGAGTACTTCGAGAGCTGGAATCTGTGGAGATGGCGGGTCGGCCGGCAAATCCAGGATGGGGACCCCTTCATAATGTCGAAATGGATCGGGCATATTGGCCCAATCGAGATAGTGCGGATTTCGTCGCAGCGATTCGACACTGTGCTTAGTCAATTCATGGTATTCGCGCCAGGTCATGTCAGATGAATGCTGAGGATACAGTACTGGCAAAACACCCATTAAGGCATGTTCCTTTTTTGTGCGCTCTGAGTGTGTCGATGCAGGGTCCAGCCCCGTGCTGCGACGTGGGGTGCGGCGCGATAACCGCGGTAGTGGAGAGATGAGGCGAAACAATTATGTGAAAAGCATCCGGCTGCGAGAACAATCAACAAGACTGGCAAAACCTGAAAATCCTAATGTGTGTTCTGGCCTCGGTTAGAATTTTTTCTGTCGTTTGTTTTCAGTGCGGCCACCCGCCTCAGCTGGATAGAACGTTTGGCCAAGGGCCGGCAGTTCTTGCAGATGGCGACCGCTGGTGCCGTGCGGAAGGATGGTCCACCCGCCTTTGTCCCGAGTGGCCTGCGTGGAGCGCAGCACTCTGTGTTCGCGCTCACCAGATCATCCATCAGCGGCGACCCAGCCCCGGCTGTTATTCTGAAACGTGACTGCAATGCAGAACACAGACACGAAGACCGCACTTCGGACGGGTTTCCTCCGATCGTTTATTCGATGGCTTGTCATCGGGGTGGTGCTTCTTTGGTCGCTTGCCGCGTTGATTCTGGTGGCTGCCCGGTGGATCGACCCACCGACAACCGCGGTGCACATCCAGCGCCGCTTGCAGGCCTGGATTCACCACACGCCGTATCGCGACCGCTACAAATTCATCCCGCTCAGCCAAATCTCGCCCGATCTCCAGCACGCTGCAATCGCCGCAGAGGATGCGCACTTCTATCAGCACCATGGATTCGATTGGCACGAGATCCAAATCGCTGCCGAAGACGATCTGGAAGGCGATCGCACACGCGGAGCTTCTACCATTACGCAGCAACTCGTAAAAAACCTGTTCTTCGGAACGGGTCGCTCGATCCTTCGCAAGGGTGCGGAGGTCACACTGGTACCGGTGGCCGAACTCGTCCTCGGCAAACGGCGCATTCTAGAGATATACCTCAACGTGGTCGAATGGGGACCTGGTATTTATGGTGCAGAGTCGGCGTGCCGTTACTACGACGAAAACGCAGCCCGCAATATCGATCGGCAACAGGCGGCTCGGCTCGCCGCAATTCTGCCGGCTCCCCTGAAGCGACGACCCGAGCGTATGAATAACTACAGCGCGATTATCCTTAAGCGCATGGACCAAATGGGTTGGTAATCGTGGCTAATATCTGGCCAATGCGGCGGCTTTTCCCGATTGGAGGATCGACTCATCGATCGGCATAGTCGGGTGCACCGTGGAGCCTATCCGCAGCGATGAGCAGGCTGGGATGGAACGGCGCATTGAACTCGGCGCGGCATTCTCAAGCAGGCTCCAGCGGCTAGTTGTGCCTGATGGGAACTTCGATAGCTAGGGTCGGGTAGGATCAGAGAAGCGGCTTCAAATATGAGTCAAAGGTTTCCGCGTATTCGAAGCCGATCACTTTCTGGCGGAGAATTCCTTGACGGTCGAAGAGCATTGTTGTGGGCAATCCTTCGATGCCGCCGAACTTTTGCTTTAGGTCATCGGGCGCGACGGCTAGCGGGTAGTGGGCACCGATTTCTCTCGCAAACTTGAGGGGGTCTTCGGTGTCGGGCATGGTGTCGAATTTAAACCCGATGACGACAAATCCGCGGGAGCCATAGCGGTCCAGGAGTTTTTGATAGCCGGGCATCTCTTTTTTGCAAGGCTGGCACCAGGTGGCCCAAAAATCGATCAACACGACCTTGCCGCGAAGCTCAGCGGAGGAGATTTCTTTGCCTTGCAAGTCTTTCACCGAGAAATCGGGTAAGCGTGAGCCGATTTCACCTGCGGTGATTGCTGGCGCTTTTGGCTGAGGAAGACTCGCTGGATGTGTTGAGCATCCGGGGAGTCCCATCACGACTAGAATCAGTGACAACAGTTGTTTTCTTAGCATCATTCCTTTTTCTGCGCTTCCTTCGGCACTTCTTTCGGTAGCTCCAGAAGCAAGAGCTTCAACGGCACCGAAGCATCTGCTTTCTTTTTGCCTGCGGGTTTCTTGTATACCTGCCCATGGACGGTGACCACGGTTTGGGAATTGGCAAGGGATTCAAGGTTTTTCGACAAATCGTTTGGCTCGATCGCGAACGAGCGGTTCGGTTCGACTTGCAAAGCGAGATTGCCCAAAGGATCCTTCACGATTTTCCCCTGTGCGGTCATGTCCATTTCTGCCATGGTGACGCCACTGTCGTAGGTGGCCTTTATAAGCTGAGCAGGGTCGATCTGGCCGTCTTCTTTTGGCGTTACCTGAACTTTTCCATCAATGAGGCTGACTTCGACGTTTTGAACGCCAGACTGGCGTCCGAGGTGTTGTTTCACCCCGTATGCTCAAAAATTTCAAGTCATGCCTTCGACGCGCATTTCGATGTGCTTGATTTGCGCTTGTGAGGCCGGGACAAGGACGGAGGCCAACAAGCAAAGCCAACCGAATTTCTTTGCATTCATCATTACCTCCTTTTAAAACACGTGAAATTTGAACTGTTGCGTGATCCCGAAACTGATGTGACGGCGGATGGGCTGGAACATCTCTCCGTTTGAATGAACAATGTCCCAATCCATACCGAGCCAGACGTGAGTTCCGGGTCGTACGCCAAAGTAAGTGGCGGCGCCGGCTAGCAAGACGTCACCGCCGCTGGCGTGCTGGTTGACTCCTGCAATTCTGTCGTCCTGAGAATGAAGCCAGGCGAGTGCGGGCCCTATGAACCACTCACGGGTAACGTCCTTGGCTTCGTACGGGCGATAGGACAGCCAGAATCGCGATTCGATGCCGCTACCCAGGCGAGTGGCTTGCTTTCCTTGGGAACGGATGAGCGAATGGAAATCCTCGTCCGCGACGAGACGGCGGAGATTGAAAAGCCCGGTGTACGTCCAATTCGCGGCTATGAAAAAATCCGTGGAACCAGAACCGGGTTGCAAACTCGTTGGCAGGAGAGTCCCGGTGGCCTCCGTCAGATTTGTTCGGCCCGTGGGAATTTTGGGCCCGAGTGTGACGGATGCCTGCGTAGTGCCGCGTTGAGAGTCGCGGCGATAGAAGCGGTATTTGACGAGGACCAGGGCGTCGCCGAGAGCTGTTCCACCGACCGTCGGCTTATCCGCGCTGGCGAAATGATTCGTGACCAGGGGAATGAGAATCGTCAGATCGAAATTACGGTAAAAGCCCCAGGTGAGATTGAAATCGCCTTCATGCGAGAAAGTAGGACGGGCCGGGGGAGGAACATTTCCTGAGGACTCTGGCATCGTTCCGCGCGTGGTGAAGATCGAGTTGTAGGAAATTAATGCGCCACCCGGGAACAACGGCGGAGCGGTTTCCGGGGCAGGACCTTGCGCATCCGCCGCCGAGGATATCAGTGACAACAAAACGAGTACGAACAGATTAGGGAAAGCGCGATAAGTGCTAAAACTTCGACCTCTCATATTTTTCCTTCCAAGAGAAATGGGGTCGCCGCAGCACACGATTTCAGCCGACAGTTCTATGGAAGGCGAACTAGATACGAAGGAACGAAGAGGCACCCGCCTGTGGATCTGGCGGAGCATGACTGCGGGAAGTTGCGGTTTCCGGGGCACAAATCGAAAGTCGGGCGGTGTTGATGGCCGCAATTACCGCGAAAAACATTAACGACGGCGATGCAGTCCTAACTGAAGATGGGTGTCCGACGGTTGCGTGCATCGACGGCATCGTCTTGCAGCAATCCTGTCCGTGATGGTTGGCGTGCGGAGAACAGGGCATGGTATTGCAGCACTGCATGGCTTCGGTAGGCGAGGACATGGCTGAGCAGTCGAATGAGAAGCCAACGAACGCAAGGACAAGCACAACGATAAGAATCGGTCTACTGAGAAGCATCACGAGACAAACTAGCCTTTCGCTCTGGCCAAGTCAAGGAGTCGCGTGCTGTGAGCACGAATTATTGTTGCGAGGCAGTTGGAATTTGGGGATTTAGAGGAGTAGAAAAAGTAGCGACTGTGATTCCGTCATCGCCGTTCGGCTCAATATCGATTTCAGTGAACGGCAGTTACGACGTTGTTATCTCCCAAGTGCCCTCAAAGCCAGCGGTGCCGGTATTCCGTTCCATGGTCGCGACGGAGCTAAACTGCTCACCATCTTCTTTCTGGCCTACCAAGGTGCGCGTCATCGTCTGTTGACCCGCATCGACATTCTCCTTTCGGGAATTATACTGTCTGATATATCTAAACTGGCGCCCTTCTGAAAAACGAAGAGTGCGGCATCCTGAAGGGCGCCAAGTGGCGTCTCGGAATTTCGGTGTAGTACGGTAAGAAGGATGGGGGCACCCGCCCGGGAGTTTATCTGCCATGCCGGCCACACTTGCTGCGCTTAGGTCTGTGTTGAAGAGCCAATATCACGCTTCTTTAGCAATGCTCGGAGAAGCAATTCAGCGGTGCCCGGATGAAGTCTGGTCCAGCCGGGACCATATGAATGCATTCTGGCAGATCGCTTACCACACTCTGTTCTTCACGCACCTGTACATGCAAGCGGACGAAGCGGCGTTTCGTCCATGGAAGCATCACCAGGGCTCAGTCCAGCATGCAGATGGCATCGCCGGTCCTTCCGACCCAAACAGCTCGCTGCCGCTCATCCCGAAACCCTACACGAAAGCGCAGGTGCTGGAATATTGGAGATTCTGCGATCAGATGATCGACGACGCTGTCGACAAGCTCGATTTGGAAAGTTCGCAGAGCGGATTTTCTTGGTACCGGATGTCGAAACTGGAGCACCAGTTCGTGAATCTCCGGCATATACAGCATCACGCAGCTCAGTTGGCGGACCGCCTGCGCTCGGCGGCCGGTGTCGGGATCAAGTGGGTTGGGAGCTGTCCGCGTTCGTAACGGGTGAGCAGATCCCTTATGGCCATGCGCGAAAGGCGCGGATTTCAGGATGACAACCTAAACATAAAAGCAAAGGCAAAACTAAAAGCAAAATGCGGGGCTCCAGCCTGGCGCTTCGGCAACTGCAACGGCAAAGAAACAGCAGGTCCCTCAAACTCCGTCCCGCGCCCCTGAAAACCAGGGGAAAAGCAGAAGCGCGCGGGACTTCGCTCGGAATGACAGCGTAAGGCGTAAGACAAAAAGCAAAAGAAAAAAGAACCGTGCATTTCGTGATCCCAGCTGCAAGGATTTTCCTCAGCGGAAAAAAAGCCGGAGGGACCGATCTAAGCTGTTGGAGGATTGCTTGTTCTCGGATGCATACAGGAATCACTGTATTGTGGAGGAGCAGGCTAACGATAATATTTCCCCCTAGTACTGCAAGATAGAGGAGTCCTGTTGATCGAGAAGCAAGGTAATGGCTCGCCGGTCGTGCTTGAACCTTCCACTTCGAAAGCTCCTGCGCGGCAGGTCGATCTTTTCCGGTTACTGGTAGAAAGTATCCGAGACTACGCAATTTTTGTGCTTGATCCCGACGGCAGAGTGCTCACGTGGAACCCCGGTGCGGAGGCTATGAAGGGTTATACCCGCGAAGAGATTGTCGGACAGCATTTCTCTAAGTTTTATCTTCCTGAAGCGATAGAGAACGGCTGGCCCGAGCGGGAACTGGCGCTGGCCGAAAAAGAAGGGCGGTTCGCCGACGAAGGATGGCGCCTCAGGAAAGATGGCACGTCATTTTGGGCCTCGGTGATCATAACGGCGCTGCGCTCTGCTGATGGCGAACACACTGGGTTTGCCAAAGTTACGCAGGACATGACGGCGCGGAGGCAAAGCGAGGAGCACGTACAAGCTCTAAACCGCGAATTGCGCCAACGGCTGTCTCAGCTGGAAGAATCGCGAAGAGTGATCGAACTGCGAACTATGGAACTTCAAAAACTTTCCGGGCAGCTATTGCACATTCAAGACGAGGAGCGCCGGCGGATCGCGCGCGAGCTTCACGATGACCTGGGCCAGCAATTGAGCGGTTTGAAAATGTTATTGCACAATCCGAAGACTAAGGACGAAGCCCTACAGACGGCGGACAAAGCGCTCGCTTCGGTTCGAAATCTTTCGTATCTGTTACATCCTCCATTGCTGGACGAGACGGGATTGCGGTCGGCATTGTATTGGTACGTGGAAGGGCTAACCAAGAGGAGCGGAATTCAGATTTCGCTAACCGTAAAACCGCAGATTTTCCCGCGTCTTTCCAAGGAGATCGAAATGACGATCTTCCGGGTGGTTCAGGAAGCGCTCACGAACGTGTATCGCCACGCGGATACCGATAGCGCCCGGGTTGAAATTGACAAGCAATCGGAATGGGTTTTTGTGCGCGTTCGCGATCACGGCCGGGGTTTGCCTAGAGAGATTGACGGCAAAACGCTTTTGCCAAACATGGGTGTGGGCGTCGCTGGAATGCGTGAACGTCTGCGCCAATTGGGCGGTGAATTAACTTTGTCGCGCGCTGAACCTGGCACACTTTTGGAAGCGAAAATTCCTTTTTTTTAGTTAGCCTCAAGATTTCAGTGCGCTGCGACGGTTAGTCCTGTAGGACCATCTGCGATAACACGATTCCCTCCGCTTAAAAGCGACGGCAGAAGCCTTGTGTCTCTGGAAATACTGTTAAGCGACGTGTAGGATTCACCAAGTGCTACCAAATGCCTGGGTAAACTCGCGGCCAGGAATCCTATGATGGGGCTCATCGTTGCAACTCTGGTCGCAGAGCGAGAAGAAATGAGACTTTTGAATAGCATTTTTCATCCTTAGTTGGAGGACTGTTCGCCGGGGCGAGGCGTGTGCGTACGGACTCGCATGTCAGCGAAGAAAGTTGTACGACAAGGAGCGGATGATGAGAGCGACTTGGAAAGCTCATGAGAAACATGGGCAGCTTACGACGCAGAGCGATTTGCCTGACAGTGTTTATGCGTTTCCGAAGCAACGGAAAGAGCCGCTGACGGATGCGTCGCACGTGCGGAACTCTATCGCGCGGTTCGATCAAGTTATTGGCGTTTCAAACGCGGACCGCGACTTGGCGTTCGCGAACATCAAGAAGGCCGCGGAATATTATGGCGTAGATCTTTCGGAGAAGTCGTGGCACGAGCTGGGCGTTCATCCGCAACGGAACCGGAAGGAGGCTGCGGCGAAAGCTGTTGCTACGCGGAAGGGCGAGAGCAAGAGCAGGGAAAAAGGGTAGTGACTGAAGACATATTTTGAAAAGCTTGGGGTACTAGTATCGGCGGACGAATACTTCAATCAAGTAATTGCTATACACGCGAAGTATTTTTTCCGATGACGACATCAGAGGGATGATCGCATTCTATGAGACGCCCGCCGGAGAACACCACCTCAAGGATCTGCCTCAACTCATGTCTGACACGATGAAAATTGGTTACGGTTGCCGATAGCTGGCTGCGCAGGACTATCTAGAGCTGCAAGCGGCGGGAAGCTATTGCGCGCGTGAGCGCTAACCGAATGAGCTGAGTCCCAGCGAACTGACGCTTTCGGTAGATTTGTTCTTCCCCAAACTCAAACCCAGTTGTTCTCTCATTCTGCGTGGAACCTTGTGCCGGGCTTGCGTGCGACGAAATGCGGCGGATAACATCAGAAACTATAGGGATGCCGGCATGTGCTTGCGGAAAAGCGCGGCTCAAATGGCGAGAATAAAATGGTCAAAAAACGAAAGGCGAATCCAAAAGCGAGCGCAAAAGCGAATGTGAATGCACAAGCAAGGGCGAAAGTTAGCGCGGTCGCTAAAGCCAATGCGAAAGTCACCGCGGCGACGAAACCGACCGCGAAGGCGCGTGTTGAGTTTGTGAAAACGGCGCGGTTGAAGGTGGCTTATCACAGTTGGGGAGATCCTGGCGGGGAGCCGGTGGTGTTGGTGCATGGTTTTCCGGATGACGCGCAGGGGTGGCGCGCTGTGGCGGAGGATTTGGCTGGGCGGGGATATTACGCGCTGGCTCCTTATTTGCGCGGGTACGGAGAGACGCGGTTTCTGTCGGAGAAAACACCGCGCACGGCGCAGCAATCGGAACTAGCGAACGACCTGAATGATTTTCTTTTGGCAATGGCGATTCCGAAGGCGTCGGTGATTGTGCATGACTGGGGAGCGCGCGCGGGGGAGGGTCTGGCGATTTTGCATCCAGAGCGCGTGCGTTCGCTGACGGTGCTAAGTGGCTATATTCTCTATAATATTTTGGCGAACCAGACGCCGAGGTTGCCGGCGCGCGAATCTCCCAACTGGTATCAGTGGTATTTTCAGACGGAGCGCGGGCGGCACGGGGTGGAGAGGTATCGTCGCGAAATTGGGAGGCTGTTGTGGACACAGTGGTCGCCTTTGTGGAAGTTCAGCGTAGAGCAATTCGAGAGCGCGGCGGACTCTTGGGAAAATCCGGATTTTGCAAACATCGTGATTCATGCTTACCGGCATCCGTATGGGAATGCGCCGACGAATCAGGAATTCGCGGAAGACGAACTGGTTTTGCAGACGTTGCCGCAGGTGCGCGTGCCGTCGGTCGTGCTTTTCGGAGAACAGGATCCGTTGCGGCCTCCCGAAGATTGGGAGAAGCAGAAACAGCGCTGGCCGGATGATACGCGTCATGTGGCGGTGGCGAATGCGGGGCATTTTATGCAGCACGAGCAGCCGGAGATTGTTGTGGCGGAATTCATGCGGTTGGAGGAGAGAGTGCGGGGGAAGAAGAAGGTGGCTGGGGCCGGATGAGTGCGTTGACATCGTCGGCCGGAAGGCGGTTCTGTCGGGGCTGACGATCGAGGGCACGTTCAGAGAGATCGGACGGGGCGGATTGCCGATCCGCGGGGGCCTGTTTGGAATGTGGCGAGCCGGGAAAGCAGCCTTAGCTATGAGCAATTAGCGATGCGAGCGAGGCGTGCTTGCCTCGAAGGACATCGGCAACCTTGGGCTACTGAGGATTCGACGGCGGTGTGACCTGAAATCCGAGCTGCTCGGCCATCGACATGCGGTCATATTCAGCCCAGTTCTCACGAATGCGGCCACCAGAGACGCGATAGATATTGAAGTACACGAGTGTGCCCGGCTTCTGATGGAAAGCAACGCCGTGGGTTGTGCCAGTGTACAGACCACTCCAGGTGGAACGAACGGAGACCAAGTCGCTCTCAGCGACCATCACGTCGATGACGATCTTGCGTTGTTCAAGCGCGGCGCACATGGGGCAGGACTTGGCCAGCTCAGTAAATGGCCCGCCCTGGGGCATGGTCTTGCCATTCGGAAGATGCCATGGACCATCGGGATCGAATAACGCGTTCAGTGTTTTGAGATCGCCCTCGCCTAGCGCGGCAAAGGCGCTCTTGACGACAGCTTTGTTGACCTCTGCCGTGGATTCCGGTCCAGCGGACCGGGCAACGGCTGCGGCGGTGAAGAGCAGGATGAGGCTTGCCCAGAGCAATTTACGCATCGAAAGTTCCCCCCAGTTTTCCCCTAAACGCAGCGCGTCCCCTCGCAGCTCCGAGAAGTCTCCAACGCTATAACTCAATCTACAGGGTGCCGCAATATTTCTCGCGCCGTAGGTGCGACAGATCTTTACCGCGCCGCCCCCGCGGGCTTCGCCGTATCCCCGCCGTAAACGCTTCCAAAGGTCCGCGCTAGCATCAGCGCCATCACCAACCCACCCGCACCCAGCACGATCGCGCAATCCATCTGACGCAAATGAAACTCGCCCACGCGCGTCACCAGAAAATATCCAGCTACAAAATTGAACGCTCCCCACAAGACATTCACGGTAGCCGTCGATTCGCCTTTCCCCGGCGGCGAACTAAACGGTGACGGAAACCGCCGCCCCGAAATTCCCTGCACAAAGTGCGGCACCGCATTCACCAAAAACGCGCCGCCAAAAAACCAAGCCAAGTAAACATACCAGGCCATGTGTCATTCTCCTTTTTCGCGCAGTATGCGAAAAGCTCCAGTGTCGATGTGGAGGGTCCCATGTGCCAACGAAAATCGCTGCTCGCGCAACAAAAGTAAGCAAAACCCTTCTTAAGGCTGACGGGTCGTAGTTTACGGGATGATGGCGGTGATACTTACGGGGACTCCGTCGCCAGCCCTTGCGACTTTTATTTTTTCTGGCGCGATATAAATCGATTTGGTGCCCTTGATCACGATAATTTCGACGTCATCGGTGGCTGGACAGGCGCAGGTCTCGGTGACACTTGTGGAGTTCAGTGTAACAGGGCTCGCGGCGTTCTGTTGGCAGGGCGACAAGCGGATCGGGCCGGAATAGGTGGCCTTGACGTTGACGACGATTCGCGTGGGAGCGCTTTTTGCTGCGCACGACACTAGCGCGATCGAAACGGCTAGCGAGGTTGTGAGCCACGTTTTCAATTGAGACTCCGGCCTCGTTCATAGATAAATGGAGGCTAGCGGATGGTAAGGCAGCGAGTGACGGGTTGCAAGGTGTTAGCGTGAAGGATTTGAAGATCCAACGAGCCGACAGAGATCAGCAGGTCGCTTAGGGCGATCCGCGAACGGAGGGCATCGATCTTCGGGATCGGGACCTCAAGATGAAGGAAAAAGAAAAAGCAGATCCCTCGAACTGCATCCCGCGGCCCTAAGACCCGGGGAAAGGCAAAAGCGCGCGGGACTTGGCTCGGGATGACAGTGTGGGGCGGGGCGTGTGCGACGGTGCAGAATAGCGAGCGGGCGATGAGGCGAGCTGTGGTGCGGGATTAGCGGTCGCGAATTAGGCGTTCGGCGGTGGTCCACAGATTTTTTGAGATCTCTGGGCGGAATTGTTTGCCGAGGGGGATGCTTAAGCCGACGCCGTAGAGATTGACCGAGCGTGGCTGGCTGGGGGAGTGGAGGGCTTGCAAGGTGGCCAGCGGGCCGAGCGTCATGTTTCCGTTTTGCATAGTTAAGATGAAGAAGCCGAGGTGTACGCGTGAGCCATAGAGTTCGGCAAGCGGGACGCGGAGTTCGGTGATGAAGGATGTCTTGGTCTGCTGCAGGGGGAGGAGCGCGCCGAAATTTTTCTCGGGATAGTTGGCGGCGCGGAAAGCGAATTCGTCCGTGGAATTTTCCGGGTGGTACAGCGGGGAGGTTGAGGTTACGGAGAAAGTGGCGCCGAATGTCGCTGGCGATGCGAAGGAGGTGGAGGGGTGTGGGCGCGGCGTGGATTGTTGCGCGAAAGTTGCGACGCCTTGGGCGGCGGCTGGTTGATAGGCGGCCGCGATAGCGAAAAAGAACATTACGGCGCGCAAGGCAGCCGAAATAAAATCAAAACGGGCTGGCCTCGGAGCTGATGTCGTTAGTGGTGTGGGGCTGGCTGGAGGGCGCATCGTCTTGGCTGCCTGTGTATGTTATACGGCAAAGGTATTCGGCAGGGAATACGGGGTACTACTTAGCTCGTCAAATCACTTCACCTAGTACGGCACGGTACCGGGTGGTATCCAAGTAAAAAGGGGCACTAAAGGATGCGCATTCAGCGGATTGCCGGGTGGAAAAACGGCGTCGCCCGGGCGTTGGCTTACCAGATTGGGGCAGTTTCCTTGCGTATTGATTCGATCGAACAATCGATGCGCGACTCCAAAGCGGTGAAGGAGATCAAAGGCGGCGGATATCGCATGGCCTATGCTGTTGCCGAGGACAATCTGCATCTCGACAGAACTGTGATTTCAGATTCGGTGGATCCCATCCAACTGAATCGTCATGCATGGGTAGGCGTCGCGAAACGCGCGCACGCGAGAGCGATTGAAGTTGAGGTGATATGTAGTGACACACAGCAACATCGCCAAGGCGTAGAGAAGCGGACGTCCGACATCAGTGGACTAAAAATTCCGACATGGGTGGAAGTTATGTCGCGCGAATACGAGCGATGGGAGCGTGAGCACTTCGTAATCGATGCCGCAGGGCTAGCGTGGCGGAGAGCGTCGAGGAACTACGAAGACTTTTAGCGACGTGACGATCCTGTGCGATGCGCGTCGCATGCGCTAGGCGCGAACTGCGAGTGATGAGGTAGAGACCACGTGGATCTAAAAAAAGCGGGGAGACTAATCTCCCCGCCTTTGTCTTTTGAGAATAGCGGCGCGAGAATTTACTGGAGCGGAGGGCTGGCGATTGTGGGGGCGCTGCCGTCGGTGGTGTAACGGATTACGCCGCTCTGATCGCTGTAGAAACCGCGCTGGCCAGTTTGTCCCACGGTGGCGGGCTGTCCGACAAGTGTGTAGGTCTGGAAACCAGTGCAGCCGCCAACTGCAGGAGTGGCGGTGGATCCCACGTAGGTGAAGTAGTAGCCGGTTTTGGCGGTTGCTGCTGCTGTTGCATTAGCAAGCACGGGATCAATCAACTGGGCTGCGCCGCAAACGGCGACTCCGCCGGGTACGCCACCCATCGCCGCAATCGACGCTGGGAATTGCACGCCCCAGGTGGACGCGTAACTAACTGCCGAAGTGTTGATGGTGCGAATCGAACCGACCGCGGAAGCTTCATTGGCTGCCATGCGGGCGCGCAACAAGTTCGGAATTGCGATGGCCGCGATGATTAAAATAATCGCGACGACGATCAGCAATTCGATCAAAGAAAAACCTTTTTGTTTCCTATTCATGTTTTCTCTCTCCTAAGGTGACCGCTCAACCTGTGGCACGGCTGGCGGGGACACAGCCGTCGCCGTATTAGACGCGCCACAATGGCACATTGTATAGCGGAACGGAACAATTAAGTATGACACGACTGAATATAGGCGTACCAGGACTCGATGGTAGCGGGACTGGGTCAGTTTCCGGTCAACGAGTTTAATCTGACCTATGCGAGTCTTGACCGGAAGCAGTCGTGATAATCCATAGGCATGCCCTCTTTGGGGGGTCGCATGCGGGTGTGTATTTCTTGGTGTTCACTGAGATCCGGCGTAAGATCGGCACATGAACAAGCCGAAACCACGTATGCCAACGTTGGCTAGGGTTTGTTGTGCGCTCTTCAGTATGGGGGCGTTGTTCGCTCTCCTGACTCATCCTCACACTTTTTTATTTTAGTGTCGGTTTTCTGGCGGTCGTCATCGTTTAGTTTTGTGACCGGCAAAGCCCAAATATCCAGCGCTGAATTGAATCCGACAGGAGGAGATATGAATGGACGCTCCTTGATGACCTCTACTTTGGCGGTCGCAGCTGCGGCAGTGGCGTGCGTCATCGTTTCTGCGACACTTACAGCCGGACGTGCCAGTGACCAGGCCTCCCCGATCTACGGCGTCAGAATTCCTGCCGGATACCGGCACTGGGAATTAGTCTCCGTGGCCCACGAAGCCGGGGACTTCGACGATTTACGCGCCATGCTCGGGAACCCGGTTGCAATGAAGGCTTTTCGTAGCGGGACGCTGCCCTTCCCGGACGGCACGATTATTGCGAGGCTCGCTTGGAAATACGTGCCATCAGCCGAGAACAACAAAGTCTTCGGCCGGGATCAATCTTTCATTGCCGGGCCCGCCACGAATGTTCAGTTCATGGTCAAGGACTCAAAAAAGTACGCCGCGACGGGCGGTTGGGGGTTCGCCGAATTCATAGATGGCAAACCGGCCGACGAAGCGGTGCACAAAACGTGCTTCCCCTGCCACGTGCCTGCCAAAGAAAGAGACTACGTCTTTACTCGCTACGCGCCTTAAAGGCCGAAGCCGCGGTGGCCAGCCGGCATCGGCCCTATAGATATTTCAATCAGGGCCTAGCCACAGGAGGTCTCTATTCGTTGACTTGCCTTCTGGCCCAACCTAAGATGTGCGGCTAATGGCGGACTCTTCCTCTTTGATTGGCCGCACCGTCTCGCACTATCGCGTGATTGAAAAGCTCGGCGTTGGTGGCATGGGCGTGGTGTACAAAGTGCAAGACACCCGGCTCGGCCGCGCAGTGGCTTTGAAATTCCTTCCTGACGATGTGGCGCACGACGCGAATGTGCTCGAGCGCTTCAAGCGCGAAGCCAAAGCCACCTCCGCGCTCAACCATTCGAACATCTGCACAATTTATGACATCGGTGAAGACGCCGGCCACACGTTCATCGCCATGGAATTTCTGGATGGCATGACGCTGAAGGAACGCATCGGCGGCCGTCCGA